>Ga0325411_1000369_pt1 | contig 46212 bp, 19 predicted proteins | sample PopdelMetagenome_13_FD_206181 | JGI IMG/M metagenome (GOLD analysis project Ga0325411, IMG submission 206181) | Populus deltoides microbial communities from Bellville, Georgia, United States - Xylem-PdIQD-R4 | ecosystem: Host-associated > Plants > Phyllosphere > Stem > Wood/Secondary xylem...
TAATTAATTACTGCAGTAATTTCTGTAGGGTTTTGTCATCCACTAATTGTGGCAATTAGGTTAATTAAACTAGTGAGGTACGTAGGCCCCCTTTGAAAGTTGGATGTCTTAACTTTTAAAAACAAGTTTTAAAATCTAACTTTATGGCTTAATTGAAACCCATTTAGATTATATATAGACCCTCAATATGCTCTTGCTGATGAAAGGGTCTGTCTGACGTAGGCGTGGGTTGCTTCCACGAGGTTGAGTCGTTCTTAGAAACCTTTTTTTTTTTTTTTTCTTCTCATCTTTTCCTCTCGATAAAAAAGTTAGTAGCTTTTGTGTAAAGCTTAGTGCTTAAGAAAGCCAAATTTCCACACCATCAGTGGAGAAAAAGTAGCTTTTCTCTCTGCCTCTTCTATGTGGCATTTTCTAATGTTAGTAGTTCTTAAGGATTCCCAAAAGTTAAAGGAAGAAGATGAAATGTTATTTCACATGAAGCTTTTGAGGTGGGAATTTGGCAGCTTCCAATTGTTCCTTTCTCTAGAACTATATATATGGCCAAATAAAAAAAAGGAGGATGACTTTTCAGGGGCGGTGCCTCCTTATCGATCAAGCCACCCTATTAGTTGGGGTTTACCCAAGTGTTAATTGTTCCAAAAAAAAAAAAAAAGCTTAAGGAAAAGAAAATTAAGCCAAATCCCATTAATTACACAACTAAAGTTGAACAATTTATTTTCACCTTCCAATACTTAATTTGCCTTTAATAACAAGAAAGGAAAGAAGAAATTATTTGCCTATCAATTTATATTAGCGTTACAAATTACATAAAAAAAAATTAGATATAGAATTCACCTATGAATAGTGTAGCCTTTGATTTGTTTTTTTCTTTCTTTTCTGGATGGAACATTTAATATGACACTCAAACTTTTATAGAGTTATTTTTTTCTAAATGACGGTGCAAATTTTCTATTTGCTAAAAGGGGAACCAATGGTCACCTTTTGCTTGATTGATGCATGCTTTATCTTACCGAATTCATCTCATATGAAAAGTAAGACGGATTTCCTTTATTCTCAACCAAAAAGGGAGGGAAGAAAAGGAAATTCTAGAGGGAGGGGAGGGGGTGAGATTTAAAGTCTAATTGCCTTTGAGTACAAGAAGCTACCAAAATCCTTACTGGAGGAGGTGGCTCTCAATTCTCCCCAGCTGTGAGTGATTTGCTGTTTTGTGCTTGCTTGAAGTTTGACCTTTCATGACGTGATCATCACCAATTTTTATACGTGTAATTAAAAAGCTAGGTGGGGTTTGGCTTGCATCAGTGAAAAGAGTTATCGGCCCTTCTGTCTCATGATATTCCATCAATTAGCCTTTGTAAACGCTTTAACCCATTTCATGATACATGGATTGATCGATTGAGATTTGAAACTAGACGTGGGAAAAGAGGAGAGGGCCCGTTTTTGAGGTCTTAATAAGTCAAATAAAATGCAACTTTAGCAATTACATAACTTGAAGAAAAAGATTGGGAGATCCTCGCAGATGGGGTCGTTGGTTGATATAGCAATCCTTACTTGAAGGAAAAAAAGGGGAGAGTGGGGGTCTTTTTTTCTTGAATTATGGTTCCTCCATTATTGGTGGGGCTGGGAAGGCCTATGGCATAGTGCGGGGAAGCTTTTCCCTCATCAAGGAACCAATTACAAAGCAACCCTACCCTTCGATAATGATGCTAAAGGCTTAAATTAAATAATCTAGAGAATGGTTTATCAATTCAAACCGAGTAAGATGCAGAAATGATGAGTAGAGATCTAAGAAGAAGTTTTTAAAAAGTGGGAGAAAAGGAGCTCTATGGAACATGCATGCATGAGGTCTTTCGAAAGTGCAGGTATTATTATGGTATCATGCTAGCTAGCTTGAGATGTGGGCATGCCTGAGACAAGCAAAGGAGCTTCTTCAACAAAACTTTGCTCCCCTGCCCTTCCTTCTACTTTCTTTCGCTTCGTGCCAAAAAGTTTTCCTCGATCCTATTCATAAAACAAACGAGGCTCCTTTAATTCTTTGTCCAAAAATGAATTCTTCTCGAAAAATAAATGATTTCATGGAAAGTAGATTGATTTCACCAAAAATGATTTCGTGAAAAAAAAATTGTAAGGAAAAAAAAACATTTTTTAAGTGTTTGGTATATACATTAAAATTAATAACTTAGTGTTTTTCTTATATGGATAATATAAATCTTAAGCTATAGCGTATTGCATTTCTCTAATAAAATTATATAAATTAAAATATTTAATATTAACAATATATTATGTGCACTAATAGATTAAATTATATAATCCCTATACGTTATATATTACTACATCCAAATATATGTTTCCCTAAAGATATTTTAAAATATTCTTATTAATGTGCGTGCATGTGCCATCTTAGTTTTCTCACGTTCTTCATCTAAGTCGAGAATTGAATTTATTTGATTAATTTTCTAGAGTTCAACTAAACAATAAACAAATCAAGAAAACATTTTCCAGGAATCTAACATGAAGTAAATAACACTCTGAAAAATCCAAATATGAAATGGAACTTCACTTTATCCCTTCTTTGTTCGTAGTTGTAGTAGTACTGGGACATTAGCATCACAGGCTATCTAATGTTTTGTACATCATTTATTGGGATCCAGCTGCCAGCACTAATTATCGTCCTGCCATGCATTCTGTACTTCCTTTGATGTATATTGCAATTTATTGCGATTAACGTTATAGAATCGACTGTGTCGTAAGACTTGTCCGAAATACGCGCTGGTGTTATAACCTTTGAGAGTAGCACAGGCGTCCATTGATGAATGCATCCATCAATAAACCTTGCCTACTCCAGAAGAAAAATTATGGAGACCATCTGAACAGTGCAACGTGCCCACATCCTTCCACGTCGATCGCTATGAATTCAAAAAAGTATCTGTTCTGCATAATCTCTTTTTTCCAGGCAACGTGTATGATGCAACAGTTATACATATTCTATTTAGCCTATGCCGCGTAATTAATGACATGTATCAGTGAAGTCAGGGTATATTATGTAAGCAGTTAATTATACATATCCTATTTAGTTTATACCAACTCGTGGAAAGTTATAAGAGAAGGGTTGACGTTCAACCTGTGGACGGGTTGATTCTGGATATATTTGAAGGTATGCTGGGGAGTTTTATACCTATGATAGGTGTTCATGATGACTAGTATTTCCAGTGCTGTTTCAACTGGTTTTCCCTTTCCTTCTATCCTAATCAATAATGGTGTCTTCACTCGTGATAATTTAGGGTTATCGATCCTCTCTTTTTTCTATCACATCTTTCAAGAGAATGTGACATCACTAGGACTTATTTTCAATAAGCTTTGGAATCTCTCCTCGAGGATAGCCCGTCTAGGATCAAGTTGATCTTCGGTAAAGCGTCTTGGTGTGTATCTACCGGCCCCTCTGGTCAGGCTAGCAGCCTTTTTTCATAATCTATTGGAGATAGAATTTTCTAATAAATCTCTTTATTTAACTTCTCAAGGTAAAACTGCACTCTTCCATGCCATGACCTTAATTTGTTTTTGTGGAACCAGTAATATTTTTTTCTAGTTTCCTATTTATAGAAGGAGGGTGACACTCATAATCCTTCTCCTGTAAACTTCGATTTAGATGGTGTTAAGAGTCATCATTTTAAGCTCTGGATAGATGAGCTGGCTGTGGACAAACCTTTCTTGGGTTTTTCTTTTGCATTAAAGAAGTAGGTGGTATTCACATCAGAAAATTAACAAATACAAATAAAAATATTAATGGAATGTTTTCATTTGTAAATTACAACGAATTTTACAAACATAATATCTACTTGTTATATTCATCGTTAAGCACTGACATAAATATTCCCTCGATATATCGTGACATTGTTCATTATGTCAATTATATAGGGTATCATCGATGGATTAATTCCGTTGGTATTTTTCAGAAAGCTCTGGAACTGTTCATTTCTCAATTATAATGTTAATTATTATTCTTTACAGATAAAATCATTGACGGATTGAAAAGTCGCCGATAATATTTGAGGGGTTTTTAAAATTTTTTGATTAAATTAAATATTACAGATGGAATTGTCAACAGATTGAAAAGTCGTCGGTGATATTTGAGGTGTTTCTGAAATTTTTTGATTAAATTAAATATTTCAGATGAAATCATTGACAAAATGATTAAAAATATTAATATTTAATTATCCGTTGGTAAAACCGTTGGTAAAATGCCCTAGTAAAAAAACTAGAATCCTTCATTTCATAACAGACGTCTCTCTTCTTTTTCTTCTTCTTCTTCTTATTTCTCTTATGTGAAAAACACCAATGTCCCTTTCTTTCTTTCTTTTCTCTCCTCAAATACTTCTCTTCTTTTCTTTTCTCCTTCACACACATGTATGTCTTCTCCTCTCTTCTTCTTTTCTCTTCTCAATTCTTTTAATTAACATACTTTATGAATTTGTTTTTTCTTTTAATTAATCAACGCTCAGTGTTGATTTATATTAATTTAATTATTTTATTTTCTCTTCTCAACTTCACTCGCAATTACATTAAGGTAAAAAAATTTTTTTCTTTTTTTATGTTTTTTTGCATTATATTTGTTTTTTATTTTATTTTTAAAATTTTTTATTCTTAATAATTTTATGAATGTTGTTGTAGGATTTTTTTTTCATATGAGATCAATTTGTTGGATTTTTTCAATTTTGTTGTTCAATTTCAATTAAATTATTTTATTTGTTACTAGATTATGGGTTCTGAAATAGGTTTTCTAGGTTAGGTGAAAATTGTTTTTAGTTGATTTATTTATTTGTTACAAATTTGTTTGACTTGATTTTCTTTTTTTTTTTCGAAGCAACTCAGTTCCTAAGTATTATGGAGTGTTGATTTATATTAATTTAATTATTTTCTACTTCTATTAAATAATTTTTTAAAAAAATATTTTTAACAATGGTACCAACGAATTAAGTCTGACGTTTGTATATTCCAGAGAGTTGGAAAAAAATTACTGCAAATGTCATTGTGCTATTCTTTTATCACTGACAAAATTGCATATGGTATTTATATCGGTTATATGACAACATTACTGAGGGAAATACCGATATAATGAAGCGGATAATTTTTTTTGACGTGTTTTTCCCATCAATAAATCCATCGATAATTTTATTACTAACAAATTAAAAATTACCTACAAGAGTCTTACTGACGGAGCATTTTCATTTGTGGCCCATTGGTAAATTTATTACAGACAAAATGAGAATATAATACCGACAGAAAATTCCATCGGAATTTCTAAGAATTCTGGTAATGTGAGCCTTTTAGGCCACTCTTCCTACCATTTATGGAAGTAGAGGTGAGCTTGTCTGGCTACACTTGCGTCCTCCACCTAAATGTGTATCTTCATCCCTTGTTTGGCTTTTAAAAAAAAAATTATCTAAAAGGCATATAATTTTCTTTCCAACTTTGTATCATCAACCCCATTTATCTAAAAGGCATATCTAAAAGGCTCTAGTAGTCTATATAACTTATGCATCAAAGTGTAGTTTTAATTGTTGGGTAATGAAATTACTTATCACATTATATTATAGTATTCAAAATATTTTAAAACATTTTTCCTACAACGTTGTTATGTATCATTAGTTTTATTATTCACATGCAAACCCTTTTAGGATAAATGAATCATCAATGAGCATTGTCCTAGAGTGTTGATTGATGAGTAATGAAACTTCTTAATATATACATTACTTTATCGTATTCAAGACATCTTGAAATATTTTTTCTTTTGCAATATTTCGATATATTAATGGCTTTATTATTCACGAACTCACTTAAAATAAATGAATCATCGTCTGAGTTACGAAGTATTTTTGTGTAATGGTTTTCTTTTGCAATTTTTGGATGTAGAGAAAATCCTCTAAACTTTTTAATTACTCTTTTTGCTCACTTGATTTAATTAAATATAAGAAGGAAGTGTAGTAAAACTTTAAAAACATTTGAAAACGAATAGCAAACATGCTCCTCCTAGTTTTTGCACGCCTCCTTCTTCGAGTCAAACTGTCTTCTGCCAAAGTCTTTAATGGCAAGAAATGGAAGTTGATTTGATACAAGGGTGGAACCATATTTCCATTATACTACCACCTTGGCTAGTGGCTACGCTACGAACGTTATGCTAGGTCGTCATGAATTTGCCAGTTTTGTAGAGGCTTTTGCTTGTTCAACGGATAATTATGCTTTTTCGGTAGTCCACAATATTTTGATAGCAATTAGAGGATGCATGATGACGACCAGAAATTCTTCCAATAAATAGACCTTTAGCAACTTATCCAGTATATAATTGAGTCATGACAAAACCCTAAAGTATTTTCTCTTGGAGCTGGCATCACCCCATCTGCTGCTAATTAACAATCGAAGTTTGCATTTGCTTCTTGTAATATACTTAGTTTATTGTTTACAAGAGTCGGTGCTTGACCGATTAATTTCGGGTTAATGCTAGCTCCATAACATTATTGGGTGTGTGTGTGTGTGTGTGTGTAAGAAATTGAAAAGGTTTTCTTTATTTCATACCAGATCAAATGAAAGAGTGAACTCAGCAGAAACAATTTTTTCAAGAAGGGCTTTGTTAATTTTTGTGTTTGAAACTGTATTTGGAATTGTTTTAGAAATGTGTTTGGTTTGGAAAAATATTAAACTGATGTTTTTTTTTATAGTTTTGATGTGCAGATATCAAAACTAAAAAATTATTTTAAAAAGCATCATATATCAAAATATAAATCACACGCGCTCATGATCTATTTGAGAATGTGGTAGAATTTATTTTTCAAAATGTTTTTTTGCTTGAAAATACATCAAAATAATATATATATTTTTTTATTTTTAAAAATTTATTCAAAAACATATAAAAATTAATTTAAAACTAAAATAATTTAAAAATATTCAAAAACACTGATGAATACAAATATAGCAGTAGAATAATTAACTCAGCCAGACAATTGAAAAGTTGAGCCCTTCGAATTGCTAAAAGCATGGTCATAAATCCAACTATGAATTGAAGTTTGCTGAAATATAATTGGAAAAGGGAATTATTTTTTCAAATTTTTTTTTTTACACATTTTCAACTACAATAATGACATGAAAAGAAGAGGTTAGGCTAATCACTCAATATAAAGTGATTTAGCACTTCATGAGTCAATTTTTTTTTTTTTTGCAGAACAGTACAGTCAGAGAGAAAATATCTTTATGACCTTTGAAATTTTGAGTGAAAAGGATATTAGGTCATACCTAATTTTTACCCTAGGTGTATTTAGGGCTTTTGAACCGATCGATAGATGATCTTATGCAATTTCTACTCCATAAGATTACAATTGAAAACCACTCTGTAGAATTATTCAATTGCTTTACCTAATTGGGTTCAAAAGTATCATCGACAGAAATGGAATTAGATTTGATTTGAAAGCTTTGCAATAGGTGTTTTTTGATGCAAGGGACTAGGGAGTATAGGTCCTCATCACCGTATTAACTTTTATATTACCGAGTTAATCGAGTCAATTTTTTTATTAAAATAAATGTATTTATAAATACCTAAATAATTAGGTGTTTTTTTATTGATTTTTTAAGATGTGGAGTGTTATTAGGTGTACAAAGTTAAGAAGAAAAACTGTAATTTTTTAAATTTTAGATTAAAAACAAAAAAAAATACAGCAAAGTAAAATTCTTTTATCTATATATATATAATAGAGAATTTATTGGGGAGTTGAGAAGCAGTGTTAACACACGAATGAATGGAAGCGCGTACGGAAAACCGGGTGTTGAAAAGGGAAGGTCGTCGTAGTTGTTGTTGCTGTCGTTGCAGTAGTGAAGGAGAAGGCGAGGGGTGGGAAGGTGATGAGCTCGAAAAACGCGTAAAAGGCAAGGGAAGGAGGGCGTGCGTTATTAAAAGGGAAAAATGACGATGATTATTTTTGTTCCCGAAGACTTCTCTCCGTTCCCTTCTTCACAGAACAAAAACCAAATATTAATAATAATAATAATAATAATAATTTCTGTGCATTTACTCGTGGCATCGACTCCTTAATTTCACGAGCATCAGTAAGCAACAATGGGACGTTGCACCAATATTTTACTTGTTAAGATTGTTTGCCTACCAAATTCATATCATAATGGGATGTTATTGACTATGAATACTAATTAGATAAGATTAACTATTTTGTATATGTTATCCTTTCTTTAAATCCTCTAAAACAGTACATGTTGCTAGGGTTTTTCGATTTTTATTTCCTTCTTCTTTTTTTTGTTTCGGAGGTTGAACCTTCCGTACTTAGGATTGTAATCTAAACGGGAAATTGGTTAAAATTCATATGTTTTTAATTTAAAATTATTTTATACGATCGGAATACAGAACTCATCGTCTCCATCTCCTTGCTGTCCTGATCTGAGACAGGGACGGTACAGGTTGAACCTCAACAAACCAATTAAATGCGGAGTTTTAGAAGGTAGTTGCACCTGTAATTGGTGGGAGGATTTATTATGGCATTCTAGAGCATTTAAGGATCCATTAACCTTCGAGACAGACAAGGCTCTGCTTCGTCTTACCTTCAAGAGGCAAGGGCTCTGTCTCTTCCTTTTCTTTTTCTTTTTCTTTTTTTTTTCCCCAATTATTTTCCCATCTTCCCTTTCGTTAAAAAAACATTTGAACTTGAATCTACACGCAAAAAAAAAAAAAAAAAGGAGGAGGTTTACGGGATGATGGAGTCCAAAATCACTCATCACTCCACCACTCCTTCAAAGTACAATATTTATTATACCGTATCCCTAGCTCGTTTATGCTTAGTTTAAAGAAAGAAATCATTTCGGTGTAATTTATTTATTTATTTGGAATAATGAATCATTGGATCACCTTTTCACGGAGGAAATATTTATCATAGTCAACATGTATATTCCCATACTGTGGTTTTGCTTGAGGGACACGAATTTTGAATAAAAGACTATATAATATAATATAATAATTATCATCATGGAAGACAAAGGTTAAATGAGGTCATGTTTCACTTTTCATAATAAAAGACTATATATTTACTTACTTCCCTCCCCCCTCTCCCACCCAAAGCCAAGTACAAGCGAAGCACATGCATTTACTTTAATTCAATACCTTAATGATGTTTTAAAATCCCCCTCCCTCCTCTATCATATTCATATTTATATCTTATTTAGAGATAATTAAACTATATAGTATACACACAATGATTCAGTATTTTACGTGATTCTTTGTCTTCTAGTCCAATAAAAGACAAGCTATATATATATATATATATATATATATATATATATAGTAATTAAAAAAATTATGTGTTAAAGGGGTGAGAAAAAAACCGAAAAATCGAGAAAACCGGATAAAAATAACAAAAAAACCAAATCGTGAAAAAATACCGATTAAAATTTTAAAAAACCGACTGGTTCAGTTCGGTTTTATAAGCCTAAAATAAATAAAAAACGAACATAACCCAAACCGGAAAAAAACCGAGCCAAATCAGGAAAAAACTAAGCCAGCCAGTTTTTGTCCTAAAAACCAAACCGAACCGAACCAAAACCGACCAGTTTGAACCGGTTTTGATTCAGTTTTAGTTTTTTTAAAAAATATAAATTCAGTTTAGTTATTTTTTTTTATAAAAACCGAACCGAACTAAAACAAAAATCACCTAATGTTAATGTAATAGCATGACTGCACTCCAATATGTATAATATTACATGGGTGTGTCTGGATATACAATTTTTATACATAAAGTGAGAGATTGTCAAGGACAGTTAAATATAGATGGGAAAGAGGGCATGCAGAAGACTTTTGAGTATTACTAAAATTATAAAAGACGTTACTCTTTTTTACTTTTTTTTTTTTTACTGCACACACTGCACTGTTTATTCTCTCACTTTGTATAGTGAATTACTATTTACTTTTTTAAAATTTGGCCCTTTACATCTTTTTTTAAACCAAATTAAAAATTAATTACATCAAATTTGTTGATTGAAGATAGAATTAAAAGAAAATAAACAAAGTAGAAAAATATGCTTTTATGTCAAAATAATTGATAATTGTATCAAATGATTCAATTTAATAAAAATAGTTGATATTAAATGTATTTTTTACCTTAAAGATTCCTAAAAATCAAATTTAAGCTCTGGAAGATTTTTTTCTTGGATTGATTTTGATTTTTGAGATGATTTTTTGAGACAATTGATAAGTTTATCAAGATTTTTATAATTTTTTTAGATGTTTTAAATCAAAAATAAATTAAAAAATAAATTTTTAGATAAAAAAAACCTTTAATCATGATTTTTCAATCATTATAATAATTTAGCCTAATAAAATAAGCCAAATGAGCTAACCTGACTTCCAAGCTTAGCAGTGCCTCTATATATATATATATATATATATATATATATATATATATATATGCCCAATAGTCTCTTTGAATTATTGTTATTTTTTAATTAGTTTAAATGTATTTAATTTTTCAACAGATTTTTGTGATTTATTTTGTTTTTTTATAGATAAATTTTTTAAAAAAATAAAAAAATATTTTTAAAAATTATTTATAATATATGCAATATTGAATATTATTTTTTTATTTTATTCAATTTATTTAATATATATGTATTTCTATTATCATTTAATTGAAGTAATAAACAAACTTAGCCAACACATTCAGATAATATCTCATCTTGTAAGATTAAATATCCTGATTTACATTTATATCTTGATTTTTTTAATTTTATTTTTAGTTATGATCATTTTTTTTTATTTACACATAGTTTTTTTATTTATTTAATTACATATATGTATTAAAAATATTTAACTATAAAAACACATAAAGAAAAACTTGTTTATATATAAAAAAATATCTAATCGACAGACAAACGCGTGTAAAGTAAGTATTAAAATAACTAGTGAGGAGGTAGAAGCCGTGCGATGCCTTTGCAGCGGTTGCGTGTGAAAAGCATAAAAAATGGTTGAAAGGCAAACAAAGATAGAAAGTTGAGAGTGCTTCACACCTCCACATCAACACGGGTCAGAACACGCGCTTAAGTTTCAACGGTTTATTGGAACGTGTGAAAACGCGCTGCAGGATAGTGTGATCTCATGTTTGGTCCCAGGATTCATTCTAGTATACAAGAAACAAAATATATATAATATATATATATATATATATATATATAAAAGGAGGCAGTCAATCTGATGGATTAAAGTAATCTAATCTAACAGTAATATACTACTAATAAATAAAATAATTAAAAAGAAATTAGGAAACTACAATTAAAAAAAAAAAAAGAGGAAGTAACGAAAGATGACGCAAGCACTACAAAATAGGGCCCAGATAGCATTTTACAGAAATCTTTGTAACTGATGGTACTACATCCCCACCCCCTCTCTCTAGTCTCCAGAAATTCTCTTTCTCTATGCTTTTCACAATAAAAACAAAAAAAATCATGCATCTATCTGCCCCCCTAACACTAATTTACTGCTACTGCTACTTTCTACTCTTCCTGGTCGGTCTTATTTGTTTAGTATTATTTAAATATTTAATTACTATTTAACATTGTTGGGTATATTTGAGATGGGATATTTTTTTTTTTATTGAATCATCAGTAGCAGCAGCGGCATCATCAGATGGATAGAGATAGAAAAGAGTTCAGTGAGTAAGAGAGAGAAAGAGGGATCGATGGTTATTGTGAAGAGGAGGATCCGATCTTTCGTTTTCGCGTTGAATTCTCTTATGTAGCTTTTTATGTGAGTGAGAAAGCGAGAAAAAAAGCAAAACCAAACAAACAACTCAAAGCAAGTAAAGGGGAAGCCAAGAAAGAGATGGATGGATGGATAGATTGATAGTAGATCCTGCCACAAGAGCCTTCTTGTTAGATAAAAGGGAATTATAAAGATAGCTTCTTTTTTTATTTTTATTTAGTTCTTTGTTGTTTGATAATCTCCTCATCCCTCCCTCTCCACCTGAAAATTGTAAGCCAATTTGTCCATTTGGACAAACCAAAACCAAACCACCCTTGTTGTTTGTCTTTAGCGATTACATCCCCCACTCCCTGAAAACAAAGAACTTGCAAGAAAGAAAGCTTCTTTATTCCTTCTTGAATTCATTTCAATACAGAGTTTGAATTTGACGAAGACTTTTGTTCCTGGTTTTCAAGAAATGAGAGCTGGACTTAGCACCATCCAGCAAACTCTGACACCAGAGGCGGCGAGTGTACTGAACCACTCGATTGCCGAAGCAAGCCGCCGTAACCATGGTCAGACCACACCACTTCATGTGGCGGCAACACTATTAGCTTCCCCATCTGGTTTCCTCCGTCAAGCATGCATCAAATCACACCCTAATTCTTCGCATCCTCTTCAGTGCAGAGCTCTTGAGCTCTGCTTTACTGTTGCCCTCGAACGCCTCCCTACTGCACAAAACCTTAGTCCTGGCCTTGACCCACCAATCTCCAATGCCTTAATGGCTGCACTAAAGCGTGCTCAGGCTCATCAGCGAAGAGGGTGCCCTGAACAGCAGCAACAACCACTTTTGGCTGTCAAAGTTGAGCTGGAGCAGTTGATTATATCAATTCTTGATGATCCAAGTGTTAGTAGAGTTATGAGGGAAGCTAGCTTTTCGAGCCCAGCTGTTAAGGCAGCAATTGAGCAATCTTTGAATGCTTCTTCGAATTCGAATCCTGCTGCTAACTCTGGGATTGGATTGGGGTTTCGTGCTCCAGGAGCTGTGGCTGTTCCTGCTCCTGTTACTAATAGGAATTTTTATATGAATCCAAGATTGCAACAAGGGGGTGTCGGTCAATCTGGTGTACCAAGAAATGAGGAGGTTAAGAAGGTTATTGCTATTTTGTCCAAGAGTAAGAAGAAGAATCCTGTTTTGGTAGGTGAATCAGAGCCAGAGATGGTAGTGAAGGAGGTTTTGAAGAGAATAGAGAGTAAAGAAGTAGGAGATGGGGTGTTAAAGAATGTTCATGTGATTCATTTAGAAGAAGAGTTTTTGGATAAAGCACAGGTAGCGGCGAGGATTGTGGAATTAGGGGGGTTGATTGAGACCCGGATAGGGAATTTGGATTGTGGTGGCGTGATTCTTGATATGGGGGATTTGAAATGGCTTGTTGAGCAGCAAGTGAGCTTTGCAGGTTCTGGTGGGGTTCAGCAGCAGCAGATTGTGTCAGATATTGGGCGGTCGGCTGTGGAGGAGATGAGGAAGCTTTTGGGGAGGTTTGGAGAGGGGAGTGATGGTGGGAAGGTTTGGTTGATTGGGACTGCTACTTGCGAGACATATTTGAGATGCCAAGTCTATCATCCTTCAATGGAAAATGATTGGGATCTGCAGGCTGTGCCAATTGCTGCTAGAGCACCTCTTCCAGGGATGTTTCCTAGGTATATGTGCTGTTATTGCTATTTTTGGAGCTATACTTTTTCATTCATTAGCTTAACTTACGCGTTAGCCAGAGGATCTGGTGGAAAACTGGAGATGTTCTTCCATCTTCAATGAGTGATGCCTTCGGAAATTGCTGTGTTGTAGATTGTTTGATATCTGGACTTTCGGAAAATATATTCCAAGTTATGTTCTATATACTGATCTACAATTTGGGATTTTTTGTCTGTTCGTTCAGAAAGTTGCATGCTAGTGGAGGTTTCGGAGAATTCTGACATCTGAATTGCACCTGGCTTAAGGAATAAAAACTTCCTTTAGTTTAAGGATTTGTTTTTATATAGTCCTTCGTCCAGAGAATAATTGTGATTAATCATTCTTTTTTCTGTTACTTATGATTAATTCATTTACATAATTGTCGATGTGTAGGCTTGGAACCAATGGAATCCTCAGCAGCTCAGTCGAGTCTCTATCACCACTGAAGGGTTTTCCATCTGTGACTCTTGCTCCGCCAAGGCGTTTCTCTGAGAACTTGGATCCTGCTCGAAGAATGAGTTGTTGCCCTGATTGCATGCGGAATTATGAGCAAGAGCTAGCAAAAATTGTACCGAAGGAGGTTGAGAAATCTTCAGAAGTCAAATCTGAATCAGCTCAGCCACCACTGCCACAGTGGTTGAGAAGTGCAAAGCCTCAAGATGGTGATGTTGAGTCATCTGATCAGACAGTGGTAAGTTAGCTCAAACCTCAAAGTCAACTGCAAACTTGTACTGGCCGAAATAAGATTCTTTTTTCTCATTTGAAGTGCTAAAATCAAAAGTTCAACAATGAAACTAATATTGCCGCTGTGTTATCATGCAGACTCAGGATCAAGAACTGATGTTGAAGCAGAAGAGACTGGAGTTGCAGAAAAACTGGCACGATAGATGCTTGCATCTTCATCCTGCTTATCATCAACCTAATCTTGGATCTGAAAGAATTGCCCAACCTGCTCTCTCAATGACGAACTTACATAATCATAACCTGCTTCCTCGCCAACCTTTCCAGCCCAAGTTAAGTTTAAATAAAAAGCCGGACAGAACCCTTGTGTTCAACCCAAATCTGTTGCCAAGCCAACCAGCTGGACGGCCAACCACTCCTCCTGGAAGCCCTGTGAGAACAGACCTGGTTCTTGGTAGACCAAAGGTTGTTGAGGAGACTCCTGAAAAAGAACACGAGGACCGTACCAAGGACTTTTTAAGCTGTGTACCTTCTGAGCCGCGACCCAATTTCAATGAATTGCACAGCGGCAAACTTCTCAGCAAAGTAGATGCTGACTCGTTCAAGAAACTCCTCAAGGGTCTTCTGGAAAAGGTTTGGTGGCAACGGGATGCCGCATCTGCAGTGGCTACAACAGTGACACAATGCAAATTGGGTCATGGTAAAGGTCGGAGCACCGGATCAAAGGGTGACATTTGGCTGTTGTTCACTGGTCCTGACAGGGCTGGCAAGAAGAAGATGGCATCTGCTCTTTCAGAGCTAGTTTGTGGGGCAAATCCAATAATGGTTTGTCTTGGTTCATGGCGTGAGGATGGGGAATCTGAAGTGAGTTTCCGTGGTAAAACTGTGCTTGATCGAATAGCAGAGGCAGTTAGAAGGAACCCCTTCTCAGTAATCATACTAGAGGATATTGATGAAGCGGATATGCTTGTTAGAGGGAGCATAAAGCGGGCTATGGAGAGAGGTCGTATTGCCGATTCCCTTGGCCGTGAAATCAGTCTTGGTAATGTTATATTCATTCTGACTGCAAATCGCTTGCCAGACAATCTCAAATTCCTATCAAACAGCATTTCGCTGGATGAGAAGAAGCTTGCGAGTCTGGCTAGCGGAGGTTGGCAATTAAGGCTAACCCTTTCTGAGAGAACAGCAAAGCGCCGAGCCAATTGGCTTCATGATGAAGAGAGGTCGGCAAAGCCAAGGAAGGACTTAGGAACAGCTCTAGCATTCGACTTGAATGAAGCTGCTGACACAGGGGATGATAAAGCAGATGGCTCGCACAATTCAAGTGATCTTACAGTTGATCATGAAGATGAAGATGCCCTCAATAACAGACTGTTGACGTCTGCAACTTCATCGGTCTCTAAAGAGCTGCTCAATTTAGTGGACGACCACATTGTCTTCAAAAATGCAGATTTCAGCTCCATTAGACACGACATTTCAAATTCTATAACCAAGAAGTTTTCGACCATCTTCAGCAATCAGATGCAGATTGAAATCCAAGACGAGGCATTGGAAAAAATTGTTGGCGGGATATGGTTAGCCCGAACAGGCTTAGAAGAATGGACCGACAACGTATTGGTTCCAAGCTTGCGCCAGCTCAAATTACGGCTACCTATATGCGCCAACGAATCCACGATCATCCGGCTCGAGCCTGATACCGATTCTAACAGCCGTAGCCATGGTGATTGGCTGCCAAGTAGCATCAGAGTGGTGGTTGATGGGTTGTGAACCAGGGGCACTCATGGCTGAGATAGGGAGAGAATGGATAGCGTTGGCAATCCCTTGTTTATGTTGGGCAGAGTTGTAAATATGGTCGACTGTTTTTGGCGGACGGTGAAAACGGTTGAGAGGGGTAAAAAGGAAAAGAAAGCAGTTTAGAGAAGAGGGAGATGTTGAGTTGATAGATTAACGGAATCTTTAGGCAGCAATGTCTCACTTTTCTTTTATTAAGTTCTTTTATATGCTTTTTTTTTTTATAGGATTTTATAGTATTTTGTCATAGATATAAATATTTATTATTTACGTGGACCATGATTAATAAAAATGAGGCATTCCTCCTGTTATAGGTTTTTTTTCTTCTCATTTTATTTTATCCCCACCACGATTATTCAGTAGCAGCCATTGATAGTGATATAACATAGCCTCAACTTATCCCTTTACATGGCAAAATCTCAAGAAGATAATTAATTAGGGGAGCTAAGTTCGTGCTTGAGACGGACAGACTGGTTCTTGCCAAATTCCAAGAACCCGACCGCTCGAGATTTTCCTTTCTCGTGAAAGATATGTTTACGTGGATTGTCTTGTATGTTGGTGATGGAGTGTCGCTACTCATCTTGTTAGCAAATTTGCATTTGACATCCATTTTTTTAAAAATTCAGGTTAATTATATATTTTAATTAATTTTATGAATTCTAAAGTTAATGATTATATAAATTTTTAGTAACCTTAAATGGACTAGAACTCGTAATTATTGAGAAATAAATTTAAAATTTGACTAATTAAACTATTTTCGTATTTAAAATGCAATTGTTGCATAGATTGACCTGTGAATTATACACATAATTTAGCTCTGGAAGATTATTATTCTAGTAGCCCACAGGAGAGTTTTCTTCTCTTTTGCTGGCTAACACGATGGGAATAGATTTATATAGCCTCAACCTCTTTCTTTTCTAGCCTATTATTTTTATATTTTAAAAGTATTTTTAAATGAATTTTTTTATTTAAAATTATATATTTTATTTTTATACTTTTTTAATGTTAAAAATAAATTTAAAAAAATAAAAAATGTTAATATATTTCTAAATAAAAAATATTTTAAAAAAACCTATTTCAAAAAAAAAAAAAAAACTGGCGTTATTGCAAGAGGTGGCGAAAGGACAGGAACAGATGTAGAATGTACAAAACACAAGAAATAAGACATCACCCATCCATCTGTCACTAACACCACGTGGCCCGTGCCTCCATAGAAGGAAAGAGGAGTAAATTACAGGCACAACCCACCATGAAATTTGGTTTTCAACATTAATGGATCGTAATTTCCAAATTGAGACGAATCATAAAGAATTATCAGTTAATGACAGATAGATAGCAAAGCTGGGAATGGCAACTACCCCCTCCTAGCTCCAGGCAGTCTTCGTCGGCAGCAGGCAGCAGCATTTTCTTCCCTCGTCTCCCTCGCTTTACTGCTTGTACAGGCCTCTAATTATATTAACCTATCCAAAAAATTTAATAAATTTCATAATTGACCGTTGACGGTGAGGTTTTATAAATTTCACATTTAATAATGTCTCCAATTAAGAGAGAAATGGGTGGAAAACTCATGAAACTATATATAATTTCATTCTCAACAAAAACCAAATGCATAATTTTATTCTTCAAAATTCTTCCTTTTGTTTCAAATAAAATTAACAAAGAATTAATGTACTTTCCTCTCCACTTTTTTTCCCTTCATTTGTCACACTTCCTTTCAAACAAAATGAGGGAAAGTAACTTTTCTGACTTTTTTCCTCTTACATTTGTTCCTTATAATCAAAGCTATAGATTGATTCATCACGCAAATGACCTTGATGATTATCATCATCAAGACTTGGCAATAAATTGGATCACATCAACTTATTGGAGACTCATTTCAATAGCATCTGTGTTGCTGAAAAATGCTGTACGGAATTTGGTAGTCTTCTGCTGATTGAAATTATAAGCTATAAATACAAAGGGAAAGCACAATTAATAGGGTAAACAAAGCACACTTTGAATATAGAATATATAGAGAAGAACATCACGAACTGGTGACGTAAAAAACCCCCACAACGTATCTGGACAGGTATGATGAAGTTAAGAAATAGACAAAGGATAAATTAATCGAGTAGGGAACTAGCTAGAAATCCCAAATATTTGAGGATGATGAAGATTATAGGAGCTTTTAATTAAGAGCTAATTAGCAGCATATATACATGAATGATTATTCTATAGCAGCTGATTCCCTCCCAGAGACTCAGAATTAATGATTATTCTGTGTGTGTCAACCAAGAGTCTGCATGTGCCTCTGCTCACCGTGTCTCAAAGGGCAAGAGAACGCAGCCCCAGATTGTCAAACCTCCATGTCAAAGAAAAAGCCGCCCAATTAATGCATATATGATAAACATCCACATGAACAAAGACATTTCTTTTCTCTTTCCATGTCCACAAAGTCAAGTTGGCACTAATGCTGACAAAAATCATTGCGTGCTTCTCGTTGAAGATCAACTGGAGCTAACTTAATATCAACCCTGCATTGCATGTGTTCTCATTTAAGATCACCACCTAAATTCATGTATGTATATATATCCTAAAGTTTTGAACTAGAGCTTTAATGATAGTGAAAATTAAATGGATAGTTAGATTCTTCATATTGAAGGTGACGTGAAAGTAAATATTTATATTGCTTAGCATGCAGAGAGGCCTGGCGTAGTTTCCACTAATTCAAATATTGTTTATCCATATAATTAATCCGTAATTTGATGGAATGATTAATTTAGCTTTTTTTATACGTTTTTTTTTTCCTTTTGTTTTATGTAATCTTATGATGTCAGCCTTTTTATTTCTTGATAAAAAAGCTGATGATGTCACTTTCTCACATTTTATACCATGCACAATTTCCGGTGAAAATTATTTTTCATATGTGCTTTAAATATAAAAATGTGAACGATAGCATTAACATAGAAAAAAAGTATTATATATATAAAAGTAACCTGGTTGAGACTAAAAAATTTATTCCCTATAATATTAGATTCAAACTTTATGGTTGCTAATATAATAGCTATTAGAGATTTACATGGTCGTTAACTTTAGAACTCGTGAGATTAGTTGAGATACACGCCAACTAACCTGGATATCCAGGTTAATAATAAATAAAAGTATTATATATATATATAAGCTTAAAAACTAATGGGATTTAACAACTCATCGTTCTTTTTTAAAACAAGACATCTATTCATGTATTACATGAAAGAAATAAGACCTAAAGATCGTATATAGTAGTGAGTTATTTTTAGAGATTTCTCAATTCAAATACAAAAATAAAAGAGAAATATTTAACTGTCAATCCATAGAATAATGGGTTTACTGAGTTTGAATCCTTTAAAAATACGTTGTTAAAGCAAAAAACTTCACATGGGATTTAAAATTATGAACAGTCAAGACAATGACAAGCAAGTTCATCAATTTGATAGCAATTCCCCTTGTTACTAATTTCTTTGCCTCATTAATTATCATAAGATCTAGCTAGATCATATTCCCTTCATTTTAACGAGATGGGGAAAGAAAGTGTCATAATCCACTACAATGTGCAAACATTAACAAAAGCTACGAAAACCTATTCATCCAGATTTAGTAGCAATGTTTCCTAGAACAATATAATAATAGTTGTGCACTTTTCATCTAGAATCTTCAAACTAGCAATTAGGGGTGGTTTAAATTTGTACAAGATATATTATTTATTATTAAATAATTTAGAGATAATAAATCTTTTTTTTATTTTGAAAGTACAATAAAACCTTTGAAATAAAAAATTTTAAAACTGATGTTCAAGAGTAATTTCATCTTTCACACTAATTTTTTCATTATTATGAAATGAGCTAAAAGGCAATTTGATATTTTAATAAATATAAAATATAATTAAAAAAATAAAAATGGTTGATGCATGTAAGACACGTATCAACACGTGGGAGACACTCATGCTAAAAACCAGCTTTTTTCTTGTCATTAGATGCGTCACCATGTCCTCTTCCTTATAAGAGAACGTGTGTGGTCTACGGTGGTACTATGGTTCGTCTCTGGTGATCTTTTTTTTATTCTCCTCACTTTTCTCTTTCCTCCCTGTAAAAATCACACTGCCATGCAAAATTTTAGAATTATTCCTTGATGTTTTGATATTTCAATTTTGGTCTTCATTCTTACGATTTTTTTTTTAATAAATTTTGATTGTTTTTAATTACATCTTTCAATCCCAATTTGTGATATAGTATTTTTTTTCAAGTGGTCCTCCTTCTTTTGATTGATTTTTATTTTTGGATTTTTTTTATTAAATTAATTTTTCTTTTCAATTTCACCCTTCAATCAATTTTTTTTATTTTTTTATTTCAAATTTGATCCTTATTCTTTGTTTTATTTAATTTGGGTCATTTTGTTAATTTATTTTTCTTTTTAATTTCAATCTTCCATAAAAAATTAAAATTATTTTTAACTTCAATTTCGATCCTTATTATTTTAATTACTATTTTTTGTTTTGAATCCTTTTATATAGTTGAGATTATTTTTCTAATTTTATCATTTAACATTTGATCGGTTAATAATTGGGCTTTTTAGTTTTTCTAGATGCAGTGCTTCTAGTCTAATGACTCAGGTTACGAGTTTGAAAAGTTAACGCGGGTTGAAATTCTATTTTGTTTTCTTTACATATTGTCTTTTTAGTTTTCATCATTCAACAATTTTTTTTAAAAAAATAGCATTAAGGTAGTTTTCTTCATTTTCTTTTATATCGGGTTATCTCGATTTCATAACTTAGATCGCGAATTTGGCTTGTTAATTTAGATTGACTCGACTCTTATTATCCGAATTACAGATTTATCACACTAATCTAAGTTTAATCAGATTTTTTTTTTTGTTTTTTTACTCAATTTCATCCTCCATATTTAATAGAATGGAAATAGAGTTACATCAATATTTTTCTCTTTCGAGAAATTTTTTTTTCAGGTTATTGTGATTATTCAAAAAACAAATCTATTTCTTGACACTATTGCTTTTTTTATTATTATCAAATTAAAATAGAATCAACTTGATTCATCCAAATCGCAAAATTTTCTTACTGGTTTAAAATACGTTTGTGTTAGTTTAACATCATTTTCAGGTACACGACTGGTTAAAAGCAACTTGCTAGGGAGATAATTATGAATTGAATGTGGACGAGATATCAAATTGGAAGACATAAATAGACGTGTTGCCTTCATGCCTCCATCAATATAAATGAAGGTCTATATATTGACTCCAGCCATCCATGCGTGCTGACTCCACATTTAATTATTATGCTCTTCTTGATTACCCTTACGTACTTTTAAGTATTGGAATATATAGATATTTAATATAATAAAGAGAAATATACATTAAATGTACGTATACATTGTATGTATATTTTCAAACTTATTGCAAGAAAATAAAAAAGAAGTTTACATATTTCATAACAAAAACTTCATGCACCGTGGAAATTAAGTTTTATGAATTCATAGAATAAAAATATATCATAAATTTATGTAAAAAGGCATACGGATATATACAATTAAAAATCCAACAATGAGATTGAGCATGTTAGGGATATATACAATTAAAAATCCAGCAAGAATATATATAACAAAATGCAAACAAACAAACAAAGTGAGTAGTTTACAAAATTGCTTGAGAAGTTTTTGTTTTAATTTATATTGAATTTAATAATTGAGTTAGGATTTCATTCCCAAGACTTAAAGAAAAGTGACTCATTCTTTTTTTTTTTTCTTTTCTTATTTCTTTTTATGATGAAAGATAATTTATATTCGTTAGAAAATAATATAAACTATATCTTAGAGTTTCATTTAAAAATTTAAGTTATTGAGTTTAAATGATTTTTAATATGATATTAGGATCTTAGTGACCAAACGGTCACAATTTTAAATTTTACCATTTTCACTTTATTTGATAAATTAAGTGCACAGTAGTGATGAACAAGTGTAAATTTTAAACCCCAAAGACTTTTATTTAAATAAAAATATTATAGAATAATATAAATAATATTTTGAAATCTCACCTAACAAACAATATCCAAATTGAAGTCAGTAAGTTGTCGATGAAAAGTATACACTCTACAAATAATATTTTTTTTCTCTATCATAATAATATTTTTATTATTATATTCTCCTTATCATCAATTATTTATTATCATGTTTCCATTAAAGCATCTTAATTTCATGTAAAGTTTTAATTACATGTATTACGTATTTGAAGGGATCAAATGAATTAACATTTGGATTTTTTTTTTCTAAAACAATATCCATGTCATAATTCATAATATATCAAATCAATTATTCAAAGGATTTGTTGGATTTGACAAAAATCAATATGATCCCCGTAGGACCTATAAAAAAATTTATCATGCTACATCTTGTATAACACACATTTGTATAAACTCCACACAGATGCCTCATGTATATCACCAATTCATTTATTAATTTATTAGAATTCCCCATAGTCATTCATTGTGAATTATATTGATGTTTTTATTCTCTTTCATTATTATACTATAAGATCAACATAATAAATACATGAGGAAATTTAGCATAAAAGGGTTTAATTTACGGTATTTAAATAAGGTTACATAACTAAACATATCTCAAAAGAAAATTATTAGAATGACATAATAGTCAAATTACATGACTATATACCTAGGAAAATAAAAGTTAATGACTAATATTAGCGTGACCCCACCGAATGAGATGAACCTGTAAAGAATATAATATTTTAAAAGTAAATTAGATATCAATTTATTATTTTATAATTGTATTTCCCAAAACTAACACAATCAATTTAATACATGTAAGGGTTCTAGATTTTCGTCACCGTATTAGAAATTTATTAATCCATATATACCAAATAAGTCATTCCTAAATTATTCAAAATTAAGATTAGTATTAGTTTCCTTAGTAATCGTCGATAGATAGAAGTGATTAAATATCTCATTCTCCATTATAATCACCATCTACATGAATCATTGAATAAGTCGAATTCATTTTCTTAGTCATCATCAACACGGTTAACTAAGTATCAGAATATCCCTATATGTTCTATCAATAAAACCTATATCATTCTCTTAGCTACTGTCATATACAGCATGCAAAGTATCAGAACATTTTACATATCTGTCAATATATCGAGCAACATCGATATCAATTCCTTAGCTACCATTAACATGATAGACTAAGTATTAAAACATCTTACATGTATGTCAATATATCGAGCAATATTGATATCAATTTTTTAGCTGCCATAACACGGTAGACTAAGTATTAGAACATCTTACATGTCTGTCAATATATCGACTAATATCAATATCAATTTCTTAATTATTATTAACAAGTTATTGATTTTATAGCCTTTTCAATATAATCTCGATGATTATAAAAAAACTTATTGTTAACAAGGTAAACTAAGTATTACACAATCTTACATGTGTGTTAATATATGGATTAATATCATTATCAATATCAATTCCTTAACTACAGTTAATGGTAATGAGTGGACCCTACTTTGATATTGGCTTCAAATGTGGTTGTTAATTATGTTTTTGAACAAATTCTCCGGCACTTGTAACTAAATTTTTAAATATAAATAATATAAGTGAAATCATCAAAACTTTTTTATTGAAAACGGAATATTTAATCACATCAAATTAATTCTAAAAAGGTTTGATTAAATTTAAAGATTTTAGGGATTAAAAAAACTTACTAGTTATTTCATAATTGAGACTTTAAGAAAAGCTTTCACAAAATTGAAATCCCATAAAAAAAAAAAAAAACACTGGATTTGTCCAAATTTGAGGGATAAATTGAAACTAACATTTCTTCAATCACATTAGATCGGATCCACTACATGTAAATTAATACATGAAATAAACTAACAAAACAAGTAATTAAATGCAAGAAAGATTCAGAGATATAAAACTTGATAGAGAAAACTGCTCGGAATCAACGAAAAGCTAAACATTGCAAACAGGAAAGACAAACTTTGTCTTAGTCAAGTAAGGCTTTTAACCTACTCTTTTCTTTTGCAAATGATATCTCAAGCCTAGCTCGTTGTCTCAACCTACTTTGCTTATTGTTTTGCTGTTGTACTGTTCTTTCAAAAGAAAAAGGTTCAAAACGAAAACCTATAATAAACTGCATGCCACCCTCTCCCACGCCTCTACTCAATCATATTATAACCTCTGCCTTTGTCCACAAAACAATCCAGGTCCCACCTCAGATTACCTAAACCCTTCAAAAGAAAAGGATTGTCTTCGAAGCTAGCCAACACTGAATGCATCGCCTCTTTCTTCCTACCTCTTAAAAGTGGAGCCTGCGTCTACTGAAGGCTTATTATATTAGGAAAAGGGTGGGGAGTACTGTGGTCATGGTTGCACCGATATTTTAATTCTTTCTCAAGCTCATCGATTAGAAAGAAACTCTTTAGTTCTTTTTTGGTTTTGAAAATCTGGTCAATCGGGGAATAAAGAAGAAGATAAGGCAGGTATTTATTTAATTTAAATAAACAATGTAAATGGAATGTAAAAGGCACTTGTGGTTGGAGGCATGGAACAGGAAGATGACAAAGGACAGCATCATGCATTGCCTTTTTCTTGCTCTTCTTTTCGTGGATATGCAGGCTTTTAGAGCACCATGCTTGCCTGTTCCCTCTCTCTATTATTGAATTAATAATCCAATCAACTTTAATTTTTGCCCTCACCTTTTCTTCCCAAGTTAATCAAGTCGGCCTCTGTGTAACTTGGGCATTCGCTTTGCTTGCTATAATCCTTGTAGTGGGGGCAGTACTCTTTCTATTTGGACGACGAGAGGTCCAATCTGCTCGATACTTCACTATGCAAACAAGTGGTCTTGAAACTTGACCACTCCAGTTAGGGAAATGATTAAAAATCATCCAAGGTGCATGCTCTCCATGATTGAAATCCGGATGCCTTCATCCACCCTGATTAATTTAATACTATACTGAAAAGATGAGAGGATAATGCACGCAGTAGTATATATATACTTTACTATGAAATAAAGGCAGAGATCTCAACCATACCCGATTGAATTTGCAAAAGAGACCAAAAAGTTGGGTAGGGCTTTCAGGAAAGGGGCCAAGAGCTAGAACTAAATAATAATAATAATAATAATAATAATAAGAACAGTGATGCTGAACTCCCCCAGCCACAAATTCTATATCTTCTCTCAGTGGTAGTAGTTAGTAGGTTAATACAAGAAGAATCTGCCTGGTTTTGGACCATGCAATGGTAAAAAGACCCATATTGTACCTTATTGTATTTGAATCCAAATATTATATACAACCTGTGCATGTCGGGTACATTTCATGCAACTGAGCTGGCGTAGCTTGACCACACTTATTATAAACTCCAGCCTCAGTTTTGTTTTTAGGGTTCCAAGTCCGTGATTGACAAACTCACCAGTAGGCCAAAACATTTTAGTTTCTGAATCTTTCATGCTTGCATGAAGAACAACAGGACGAAGATCATGATTTGAGAGGACCGGATCTGGGCCAGTATCATATGCCATCATCATCGGCGACAACGCCATGTTTTCTTGGTTGTTGGGTTGCAAATTGGGTCCATGTCTGCCTTAAAAAATTTAATCCAAGTGACTCTCTCCATTGGAGTTCTTGTACAAGTCTCAGTTATTTTCAGGAAAAAAAAGATTAGCCCAAGCTGATAATGTTGCATGAAATATAGACCTCCTGCTTTTCTAGATCTTGACGGTAGCAAACATTAGGCTCGAAGCATCGCATAATATATAGGAAAGGACACGGTGGAGATGGGCTCAGACCGAACCCAAATTGCTGACCAAGCCCGATGATGAAACAAATCTTAAACCAATTGATGCGATGGCTTCAAAACCTAGGCCTGTTGGTGTGGTGGGTTCAAACCCAAGCCCACTAATGTTCTCGTTTTTGTGTTTCAAAAAATTCTCCTTGACATGATTTTTTACCATCATAGGCACGTCAAATAATGTTAAGGCATGTTCGCTCATATGACTGCTCTATTTACAAATTTACAGTATGGTCACCTACATGATCTTTATTTTACAAGTTGGTTATGCATTCACCCACTATAAAAGTAATTATCCCTATAAGTAGAATAGCCACTGTGACCCTGCTTGTCTGCTGGAAAGTAGTTTTTTTTAGAAAGTGAGTGTAATGAAAAATAAATTAGAAAACATTTTTCAGTGTTTGGTTATGTCATGGAAAATGAGAAGGAAGATAATTTGTTAATGTTTTATTTTTCTCAAGTGTATTAAAATAATGAGGGACAAATCTTACAAATTAAAAGGTTGAATGAGAATGAAATTGAAAAAAAAATTTCATAAATTATCTCAAATAAAATGATAGAGATCAAATCTAAAAAATAAAAAAAATGAAAGATGAAGAAATTAAAATAATAATAATTAATATTTCATAAATTATTTCAAATAAAATAAGTAACAATCAAAAGAATGAGGATCAAATTTGATAGATAAAAAAATTTAATAAAAAAATAATAAGAAAAAAGCAAATAATAATTATAAAAATAAGGACCAAAATTAATATAAAAATTATATTTTAAGAGATGAAATTAAAAAATAAATATTCAAAACAAATATATATATATATATATATATAACAATCAAAAGTTTGAGGACCAAATTTGATATAATCAGCAAATAATATGACATTTCTAAATTTTTCATAACTTCTGGAAAGTGTTTTCCACCCAAATTTTCTAGGAAAACACTTTCCTAGAAATCAAGCCAGATTTTTCTTTTATTAGAAAGTGTTTTCCGTTGACCAACTTTCCTAATGGCAAACAAACACAGGAAAGTTTGGAAAGTGATTTCCCGGAAACTATTTTTCAAAAAACAAACACAGCCTATATCTACAACCATACTATGCATCAAGCAAGTTTATATGATTCTTAGATATATAAATACTCATGAATCATCAAGAATGAATCGTGCAGATAAAGAAGAACATTTAATCTTCTTCTTTTACACATTACATTCCTTCTATATCCTTGCTAACTTAAACATCAAAAGGACTTGCTAACTTAAACATCAAAAGGTCTTCTATCATGTATAAGTGACTTGTTATGTAGAATATTGTGAACCACCAATCAAAATCTTATTCAAAAGAATTTTCAAAGCCTAATATATAACTATGAAAAGCCTAAGATCCTTTGAAGTTTTCTTCAATTTTATTAGTGGTATTATTTGCGGAGACTCAAACTAAAGTCAATTCAATTCCTTTTTTTTCCTTGGCTAAAAACCTAGAAACAAGTGAGAATGTTTATGGAGGTTGTGTTAGCTGCCTAGGAGCAACTTAAGCATAGTTTTGAAACCCAACTCGGTGGTCGACCCGGTCTAATGATCGGGTCATGGGTAAGATGGGTTGACCCGGGTCAACCCAAAAAAATCAAATAAAAAAATTATTTAATTATTTATAAATTTATCATTATTTTTCATTGAACGAATAAAATACTTATGTATAAAAAATTACAACTTTTCCATGAATAAATAAAAAATTTTGCCGCCCCCTTCGTCCTTTCTCATAAGTGGATTTTGCCATCCAAACCCAACAGTCGCCTAAAGACTTTGGATTTAGAACCACCAGTCTTATTTGTCAAGACTGATATGATAAGAAGACTGACTAGAAAGGAAGGGACATTGAAGGCTCACCACAAATAAGGCAAGTTGATATTTCACATCATCTTACCTCCCTATCTTTTCCCTAACAATCCTCCATTTTCAACCTTCATATCCTTACTGGGCTCTCTTTTAACACCCAATAACCTAAAACCTAAAAACCCCCTACCAAAATTTTATCAGTGATGGCTTTAATAAGCTTCAACAATAACTTCTTTGATAACTAGGTCAATAAACCTCCAAAGCCTCTCCCTTCCATCACCCTTCTCTCTTTCTTCTCTCTCAATAAATACAATTCCCCTCTTTTATCCCTCTCTCATCAATCCGCTTTCCAACCACAAATAGGCATTCTGTTTTAAATGAGAATAGAAGGTAAAGAGGATCTATGCAATTAAAATTGCTTTTTTCTTTATTATGTTTTCTCTCTGTCTGCAATTGCATCATTTGTCTTCATTGTTTTGGCCTTTTAAAAGGCCAAAACGATGTCGTTTCACAGCTATGTATATAAAAAAAGAGAGGTCGGGTCTCAGCCTGGTTTGCCCAGGTTGACCTGCCTGGTCAACCGGGTTTCGCCAGGCCAACTCCCCGACGGGTTTTTACTTAGACCCGAACCCGTCCTAGGACCGGGTCGACCAGGTCCCGGGTCGACCCGCCGGGCCGGTTCGGGTTTCAAAACTATGAACTTAAGGCCTTGCCTTTTCCTCTACATGTGGCTCCATCACATACACCCCCTGGTGCAAACAAAAACTCTAGTTCGAGGAAAGAATAAGTAAAATGACATGTAAAAAAACAAAAGGAAGAGTCGTCGTCCTTACATCCCACATAAAATCCACTCTCACCTTCATGTAAAGCATTTTTCAAGTGGATACTTCAAATGTGACAAAGGCAAGTCTAAGGACAATCAACAAATAATCATCGCCATCACCACTACCTTTTCTTAGGGACTCCCTTTAAGAGTTTGGAGAAAAAAAAATGAATCTTTTTCCATGATTATAAAGATCATTGACGTGGAGGCGCACAACCTTTGCAATGTGGGGAGTTCTTTATTAACTAAAAAAGTGTTAGATACTGGTCTTCTAAAGGATTTTATCACCATAAAAATAAGCCTAAAAAAGTCAATGGGCTCACGGATCTAAAAAAAAAACATAAGCAAAGCATGTGTTGTAACTTAAAGCTCATCATACAAAATAAAGAGCCATACGCAAAATCTTTCTGACCATGTTTTATGGGTCATCCTAGATGTGGTACCATAACTTGGATCATGAATCCATCATTGACTTCAAAGATGTTTATGCAAAGTTCTTAGCTCATTTCAAAATATCTAAAGGATTTAATGAGAAATGTTTAAGGTGGAAAGCTTACTTGAGCTAGCGGCTACAAACGCCTTGATTAATGGGGTCCATAACTAGTCTTTATGAAAAAAATTATACACTTTCCCAAAAAGAACCCTCATAAAAATTAAGTTAAATCAATGATCAATTTTATGAAATAGAGTTTTATCTTCTATGTAAAACAAATCAAGAGATAGATGATCAAAACACACATAAAAGAAAAAATAGTGGCTTTTTCCATAAAGGCAAACAAAAATTCTATTTGATCTCCCAATTTTATTTTTCTTGTCTTTCATCCCTATCCTTTTAGATTATTATTTTTTGGTCGTAAACTTTATTTTTTTTATCATGTCTCAATCCCTGAAAATTAAGAGAGGAGGGAGAAAGTCAACAAAAAAAGTTAAGAAGAGAGAAAGCTATCAGGTGGTTAGATTCTAACCACTGATAACTTTGATTTTGTGTTCAATTTTAAGAAAAGAACTTAATGAAAGTGGTTTTCACCTTTAATGATGTCAACAAAATTAGATATAGGCTTAGAAATATTTTTTTGTTTTGTTTGGTTTAGGTTTTTAAGAATATTTAAGGGTGTTTGGGGTTTTTTAATAGGGTTATTAAGCTTTCTATGATAATTTTTTAAAAAATATTTTCAAGTAAAAATAGATGAAAATTTGATTTTTTAGGTCCAAATATATTTGTTTTTGATTTTTCAATCACTAGAGGTTGTTGGAGCGTGAACTAGGCAACAATAAGTCATTTGTCTAGACAAGCAACATGTTTTAATGTAGATTAAAAAAATAAACAACAAGTTATTCGTTGTTTTGGAAAAAAAAAGGCACTTGAGCTTTTTTTAAATCTAGGTGCAAGAGTTTAGCCTTTCAAACTTGTGTGCATAGCCTTTTAATTTTTTATTATTTTATAATAAAATGCTTTCAATTAGGATTGTTACAATAAAATTTAAAAAATCCTCCAAATATGCCTTACTTTTCAAATAAGATTTGAGATTTTATGTTAAACTTTTCAATTAATTTATAAAACATCTATATAATCTAACATGCAAAATTTTATGTTAATGTTTTACATAATTTTATGAATATTCAAGGAGAATAATTTGTTTTTTTTATGTTAACTTTTTACATAATGTTTTCAAATTAATTATTTTTTTAACTCTTTTGTACTTTTGCATCATAATTATCCGTGATATTTTTTTTATTTTTTTGATTGAAATTTACTTTTCATGTGATGTAAAGTTTTAATTTTTGAAATTATTCTTCAAATAAAAAAAACATAAGTTTTTTTGTAAAAATAAAAAATAAAACATGGATAAAGTGTTGTTTTAGGATTAAGGCAATATAAACACTTAAGAGGGAGGTGAATTAGGAATGCAAGGTAAAACTATAAATTAATTTTTTTTATCTAATAACATGCAATTTCAAACACTTAACCAAATGTAGAAGCAATAAACAATTTAAATGCGATAATTAAAGAGTGAGTTTAGAAAAATTGCACCAAGATTTATAGAGGTTCAGCAAATCACCTACTCCTTTCTTTGAACTTTTGTTCAAGAGTTTCACTATCATATACCGGTCCTCTTATCGGTTGAGACCAAATTGTTACATGATCTTTTTGTAGGTGCAAGATAAAACTCAATCTTTCTACGGTTTTAGAAATAAACTATTATCTCTAATCTTTTTTATAGGTTAAAGACTAGAAAACCTTTCACCAATACTTGTTAAATAAAAAGTATTAAACTACTCAAAATTTTATCTCTAGGAGACTTTCCCAGATGTTTAAAATGTCATTTTCACTTTCCACAATATACTCTCTAAATATAGTTGATTGGAATAACAATTAAGCTATTTAGAAGGATTTTATCAATTCACACGTAACCTTATTTTTAGATGATTACAAGTTAAATAAAGATGTTATAGGTTGTGTTTTGAGATGGAGTATGCTTGGAATTTTTCCATAGGAGTTCCACTCTTGTTTTGGGCAAGGAAAATGATATGTATAGGCTTAGAAAAGAAACTAGTCATTAGACACAGTTTTCTATCAATTGGCAAAATCAGTTAGATCATTTTATAATAGGTCAGACTGTTTAAAGAATTGATCATGCCCTTTTAGAGTTGTTCAGACCATTTTGAAGAATCCCGAAAATTTCTGGAAATTTTCCAAAAATGGCTAGACCAGTTTGAGAAACAGTCTGATCGTTTCTCAAAATGGTCAGACCACTTTAACTATTGTCTTGTCATCTCCAAAACAACGAGACCATTTTGGCTATTGTCCAGATTTTATCTTATTTTTTTGTTCTGGTCGTTTCTTGGTTTTCTTTGATTCTTTTAGGGTTGTTTAAGTTATGTGGGTATTATAAGGTGTCCTAAACAAGTCTTACAGTACTTTATCTAAAAAATTTAATTTGGTCTTCAAAATTTTTATTTTTACAATTTGATCCTAATCTATGTTTTCTCGCATTTCGGTCCTTGAAAGTTGAAAGAGATGAGAGCAAGTCATCAAATAAAAAAATGAGAGAGAAACATTCAATCGACCACCCTTTTACCACACAAAAGATCGATCTTGATACCATTAGATTCATCTTTAAGAGAAGAATTGTATGAGGGTAGTTTAACACTTTAATCATTCTATAAAAAATATATCAAAAATCATTAAAAAGTTTAGATTCAATTTAATTTTGAATTTTTTTACTGATTATAAGGAGTTTGGGGGGTTTTAAATTGGATTATTGAATTTTATATGATGTTTTTTTGTGCTTTTCTTTGGCAAAAATATGTTCAAATTTGGGTTTTAGGATCTAAAATACCCCACTCTAATTATTATTTTTATCATCAAAGGTGGCCAAAATTAGTTGCAGAGGATTGTCTTCTATCATGGCGAACAACTTGTTATCTAGTCATTAAAAAAAAAAAAAAAAAAACAATAGACGAGAAGTCATCCAAAATAAACGAAAGTGCACACGTCTAGAACCACACCTGAGCTTTTTACAACATGCCATGGCCTTGACCTTTTAGGCTCACAAACACCTAATTTTTTTAACAAGCTAGACGTGTGAGCTTAACTTGATTCTTTTGGCCCTTCCTCTCTCTTTTTTAGTTAGTTAATTAATTAATTTTAATTTTATAATAAAATTGTTAACATTATATATGAAAAATGACCTGATTTTGGTCATAAGTTTCAATTAAGATTAGAATTTCTTATGGTAATATTAATAATTACTTTATGATATATAATATATATTAACCTAATATGCATAATTGTTTTTAAAAAAAATTTCATGAATATTTAATGAGAATAAAATGTCTTATTTGTTATTTTTATTATCAGGTTTTTTTATTAATTTTCTCACATTAATTATTCTTTTAGTTTTTTTTACATGGTTGTGTTAAAATTGTTAAGAGAAGGTTTTTGATCTTTTTATTGAAACTTGCTTATCGTGATGATTTTTTTAAAAAAAATGCTTATAATAAAAAATATATATTTTATCATCAAAATAAAAATAAATTCTTTAATAAAGAATAAACATTTTGATTAAAAGAATGCATATTCTCTTCTCAATTCAAATTATTTAAATTCTTATAAATATTTATTCTAATTGACTTGAATTCTTATTCAAAAAATCATGCTACTTGTAAAAAAGATATTTTTTATTAAAAAAAATGCATCAATAACAAAAATTACTATGAAAATATATTTTTTCTTTTAGAATAATTTGTTTTATTGTGAGTATTTATTTTAAATACTATAAAATTTAAATATAAAAAAATTCTACAATAATATAGCTCGTAAAACCTACAATCTAGATAGTCAAATTTATACACTCAATGAAAAACATATTTTGGACTCATTTCTCATGTTTTTTTTTTTTTTTGAAATTAAAACACATCCTTAATTTGTTTTTAAAATTTTGAATTAGGAAAATATCCCACAAGTTAATTTGGTCATAAGAAAAAACCGTTTACAGTTGAGGTTCCACTTCCAGCAAGAAGAGAAAAAGAAAGAATATCCTTGTACTAGTAGTTGTGGACTTGTAGTAGAAAACTTGTACTAATACAAGAGAAAACCAAAAGGCTATTAAGTGTTAGGAGAAGATCATGTTGTTAACTGTGAGAGAAGCATGTCCTTGCTCGCCAATTAGCTTCAACCTCTCTCGTATCAATCCCACAAGAGCCTCTCAAAGACTCAAAACATCAGTTTGCAGAGCCAGCTTCTCTGTCCAGCCAAAACCCAACACCAAGTCGTGGAACACTACCCTTAACGCCAATAGGTACTTCTTTTTGCTTTTTCAGGGACACCCTTTTGTGTTTTTTCACTTATTATCTTGTCATTTGGTTCTTTAAAGTTAGATTTCTGTACCTTTATCCAAAATGGGCTTTGTTTGTTTGTTGGTAATTTGGTCTCTCTTTACGTCAATTTGTCTGTCCCATGCATTGCTTGGCAAGAGGAATAATAATTTGAAAAAGCTTTTCTTGGTTTCTTGAGCTATAGGTGGTGGTGATGTTGTTATTCAATATAAAAAGCTTTCTGATCGCGTTATGGTTCTTCTATTGTGTGTGTGTGTGTGTGTGTGTGTTTGTCTGGATCGAATGGACATTTAGGAGAAGCGAGGGAAATGAAAATTGTTCATAATAGGACTACGGGTGCTGGGTGTAAACCAAAAGAACCCAAATTGAAAAAGCAAGGTGCATATGTTCGATCAACATTGGAGATTGAAATGAATCGATAATCGCTAGAGTTGTATAAAGGCGATACTTTCTGAGAGGTTTAGACACGAGCAGCTAGAAGTTGTTCAAAACCAATGTCAGTTCAACTTGGTGACATGGTGTGCAATGTTGATTTGTGAAAGGCCAGGTTTATCTGCTAAGATTAGTACTGAAATGTGCAAGAAATTAGCTTTTTTAGGTCAACAATCCTGCAGTTTCTTTTAGCCATCAAAGTGGGGGTTGTTTGTAGGAGAAACATAGTGTTTGTACTTAAAAACTTCAAATAACTCCACTCTAACTAGGCTTGGTACCATCCCCTGTTATGATTGAAGATGTTCTGCTTGATTTTCGTTCTGACTTCCATAATTCCCATTTCCTCCTTGGAAATTAAGCAGCATATTTCTGCATTTTGAAAAATCAATCATTACATGTCTTAAATGGAAGCTAAGGTGATGTAGCTCCTAGTTTCTGTCATTGTTCTTTGAATCAGGCAAACCATACTCTTACCGCATTTAACTTTTACTGCCTAGTTTAAGGCCTTGAACTTTTCAATTCAGTAAGCTCTAAAGATGTCTAGGTTTTAATAGGTGTTTTTTCATTTGGAAATTATTCCATTCAAAATTTCCCCACCTAACATTTCCTATAAATGTTTAGTTTTCTGTTGTTGTAATCTCTCTCTCTAGCTGACTTGAATTCCTTTGTAACCGTGATTGCTCCAGTTTTGATCCCTTGGGTATTAATTCAAATGTACCATCCAGTCTAAATGCTTCCTGGGAAAGTCTTCTAGCCTTCTTATCGCCAATATTTGAGAGTGCTTCGAGTACAAAAAAAGATAAGCGAGGAGTTGCAGGTCTGTTTCTGGCTTAATGTCTTATGATATTCAAGTTGCGAATGTATTTTTTATCTCCTAACAATTAAGTGGGATGCTTTGACTCTTGGCAGCTGCAATCGAGGACAGTTCCATTGATTTTGGCGATTTCTTCAAAGGCCCATTACCAGGAAAATTTCTCAAGCTTTTGGGGTTTCTGGCTCTATCCCGTCTTGGGATATATATACCCCTTGGTGGGGTAAATCAGGAGGCATTCGCTGGAAATTTAGATCAGAATAGCTTATTGAGCACTTTGGATTCATTTTCTGGGGGAGGCATTGGTAGACTTGGAATATGCTCACTAGGAATTGTTCCCTTTATCAATGCCCAGATTGTGTTTCAGCTTCTTGCTCAAATTTATCCCAAGTTGCAAGATCTTCAGAAGAGAGAAGGTGAAGCAGGAAGAAAGAAAATTCTTCAGTATACTCGGTATGCTTCAGTTGGTTTCGCTATAGTACAGGTAAGCAGCTCAATGTTCACCTGAATAATGTGTTAGCTAACATGAACCTAGATTCATCACATAACCCGCTAAGTGTTGTTCCAAAAAAAAAATTGTAAAGTTTTGTTGTTGCTAAAATTTGTGATTGTCATATATATTTAGGTCAGATCTTTTGTTAAGATGTGAAAAGAAAAACCATTAACACATCTATTAGTACTTCAGTCAACAAAGTTATAGTTGTGAATTATGAGATCAATTTATTGCAAAGTAATTTTTGGAGTCTGAATAAACAAACTAGTAGCATATTATAAGTACTTGTCTTATAGCAGCATCACGTATCTGTCTGTGAAGGTGTTGAACATTAAGTATCTTGCATTTGAAACTCTTAAAAACAGTTGATGTTCTCAACAGAGTACCTGGAAATGTATTCTACAAAATGATGCCAAGTTATTTTTTGTTTTCCATGACAGGCAATTGGTCAGGTTCTTTACCTCCGTCCTTACGTTGATGACTTTAACACACAGTGGGTTCTAACATCTGTTACTTTATTGACACTTGGCTCTGTGTTTACAACTTACATTGGAGAACGAATCTCTGATCTAAAACTTGGAAATGGTACATCTCTTTTGATATTTACAAGTATTATTTCCTACTTGCCGGCATCTTTTGGTCGGACTGCTGCAGAGGCATTTGAGGATGGTAACTATGTTGGACTTGGCACCATAATCTTTTCATTCTTCCTATTAGTTCTTGGTATTGTCTATGTTCAGGTAATTGTTAACCAATTTTTTGATAAAACTTGATTTTGTGGAAGAAACAAAATGTTAATGAATATTACAACAAAGGATTTCAGGAGGCAGAAAGAAAGATTCCACTCAACTATGCCTCAAGATATACCAGCAGAAGTGGTGGGCTTCAAAAATCTGCTTATCTACCCTTTAAGGTTTGTATTTTATGCTCTTGCATCATGTATTTTAAATTCTATGAGTTTGAAATCTTTGATTTGATTCATTCCTATTCAGAATGCTTTGTTGGTCAATTTCCTGATATGTACCTTTATTTTCAACTAGGAGTAATTATCTAGTCATTTTCTCACACTGAGACAAAATTAAGAACCAAAACTTATAGAACTTCAGCTATCATAAAAGTAAGAGCAGCTAGATGCTCACTAATGAGACCATTTGAAGGTGAAATTACCTCTTCAACTTGAACAGAAAAAATTATCCATGGAAGATGAGGGGAAATGCCATACCTCTTTCTTTGGGAAGATCAAGGGTCAAAAGCCTGGCTTTTTTGGAAAGGAGGAAAACAAATTGTTTAAAAATCCTTCTCTGGAGACATGATCTTTGGAAGAACAATTTTAGCTTGTTACCCACTTGCTTTTACCGCTTGTGTATAAAGAGAGGCAATCGGTGATGAATTCATGCATTCTACATCTCCCCTTTGCACCCTTGGATCTCTTTCAGAAACAATCAAGCTAATCTCATTTGATTTCCTGTTTGTGCAGGAGTGTCTTGTTTTTCTTGTTACTTGTATTTTCTTTATTTTTCTCGGTAAAGTTCTCTTCTTCCGTCGAAAAGAAAAAAATTATCATCTTATTACTTTCATAATTTCCCCACATATCATCATTGGGTTCTTGCTCTTTGAGAAATTGGTGTTACCTTGAGCCTCTTGCTATTAGATTAGTTTTAGCTCTCTAGGAAAGAGGGAAAACAGAGACCATGCTGTTACTTCAGCATCGTTAGTTCAACTTACAGAACTCTTATTCTCCAACTCCCTAACAGTGAGAAATAACAAGCATTATTGAATAATGTTTGATGATAGTATGTTAATCTATGACCTCAATAGGACTACCTTTGACATTCAAAAGTTAAGGCTGATGATTTGTCTTCCAAATATTTTTGTTCTGTGAAACTTATGCATGATCTCACCACCTTAAGTTATGAGCTTGAGCATATTCCCACAGCATAGGATGGAATACAGAATCCAGTGTTGAAAGAAGCCTGGGGAGGAAATGAAGATGATTATCATACAATTCACATACTATGTTATGTATCTTGCATGCGCACTTCTTTTAATTGAGTTGTGATGAGATGGCTTCCTGTGGTTGTATGTCTTCCATTCAGGTTTAATTCGTCTTTATTTTCATATCATGGTTTCACTGAGCAGGTAAATAGTTCTGGGGTGATGCCAATTATATTTTCTACGTCATCATTAGCTCTTCCTGGCACCCTAGCGCGGTTCACTGGAATATCTGCACTGAAGAAAGCTGCATTGGCTTTGAACCCGGGAGGTGAGCATTTGCTATTTTGGCTGCTCGTGTTAAAAATGACAGGATGATAGTTGATTGGAAACAGTTTCTTTGCACTAACAAAATTATTGATTATCAACCTAGTTGAAATGAGTCTTACCTAGGTTTTGGAAGCTATTTTTTTCTGTGCTCATTTGAGGGCCTTGTCATGGTGCTTAAATTGCTCAAATACTCTTGACTGTTTACCATGAACTCTGCTTACTTCCAAACCAATTCAATGTTTATGGTAGGATGCTGTGCTCTGTCTTCCTTCCTGTCTTAGTATGGTGATTGAGTCATCTGATTCATGGTTACCTTAGGGTGGGGTAGGATGGGTGGCTGTTTTTCTAGCCTCTTATTTTACTTCAGAGTTGTAATGTTGTGTAATCCAAGAACCAAACTATTGATAGTAACTGCATGAGATGGAATAAAAGAAAATAGAAGAAAATAATTTGCCATCAATAACTTTCATCTGGTGGATTCTGCTTTCTTTGTCGGTGTAAAACAAATAGATCTAGTTTAAACTAACTGGATAAATGTTTGCAGGTTCTTTCTATCTCCCAACCAATATCCTATTAATAGCGTTCTTCAACTATTATTACACCTTCCTTCAATTAGACCCCGATGATGTGAGTGAACAGTTGAAGCGCCAAGGTGCATCAATTCCACTTGTACGACCGGGTAAAAGTACCGCTGCTTTTCTTAAAACAGTAAGTTTTTTTTCTTTCTTATGAAATGTGTATTGTTTGCATTATAAACCTGAATGCTGAATCGATATATGAACCATACACGAAACATGCTATCATGACTAGAACCTCAGGTATTTGTTACATGAATTTTAGACCATACTATCTGATACAGGAGTTTGGATTGGTGCATCTAATAATTGACCTTGGGGTATACATCAAAATGGTCAATTACTAAGCAATCTTAGTATTTATCATATGAAGTAGTCAATCGCATAATCTACAAATGTCCTACTTCTTAGGTTCTTTTAATAAAAAAAAATAATCTCACCTCTCACTCTCTTCTTTTATTTGCTTATTTTGAACCGTATGAACTCTTCTGGCCAGTTTCATTCACTAGTTCTTGGATGTTCAATAGAAGAAGACCAGGTCTTTTAGTGATCAACCTCCTTGCTACACCTTTGTATCAGTGATCTCTTTCTGTGGAATTGCCTATGTGATTACTACGTTAACCATAATGGCCCCTTTCGTTTCCATGGATGTCTAGACACCCCTTAATATATTTTATGCATAGCTGAACCACCTTTGGAATAGTGTTCCACAAGAGCTACTACATAAGCCCTTTCATCTCTACTGTTCCAGAATCCAGATAATCCTTTTCACTGAGGGCTACATAAAGTTGATCGTCTAATACTATGCAGAAGCTGCTAGAAGATTTTATCATTGCATGTGTAAAGTTTTAGTGCGAGCCTTTAGTTTTGTTGAGCTAATGATTCTTGGACTCGGTATTTATACTAAAATGGTTGTCATACAGGTTCTTAGCCGCATATCTGTTCTGGGTTCTGCCTTTTTGGCTATCCTGGCTGCTGGTCCTTCTGTGATTGAACAAATCTCACACTTGACTGCATTTCGAGGATTTGCTGGCACTTCCGTCCTGATTCTTGTTGGTTGTGCAACAGACACTGCAAGAAAAGTTCAAGCAGAAATAATATCCCAGAAGTACAAGAACATAGAGTTTTATGACATTGACAGGTATGGTCCATAAAAGGATGACAAAGAATGGGAAAGACAGGTCTTTGGATTGTATTCTAGGGACATGGCGCAGCATGATCACATTTCATCTGAGATGTCATGCGATATGTAGCTTGCCATTTTGTATCTAGGTTTCTGACCTGTGTATTTTACCTTTTTTATTATTGATTTAGGATGTAACTTGTACATAATGCTGCATCACGGCCAGAATCACGTCAGAGTTCCCTAATTTTAATATTTTCTAAGAACATAACCTAAAATGCCTTCACATTTTTTCCTTACTAGTTTCTGCAGTGCAGGCAATAAAAGACATGAATTGCCAAGTTTTTCGTTTCTCCAGAGTTATGCCCCCAGCATTTGTACCATGGTCATTCTTGTAGCTTGTCTTTGGCATTTCAGGAAGAGACTTCATCTGACATAACTAGTTTCTAAATCAATCAACAGCTCCCTGTTTCTGTCAAATTTTTTAGTTCCATTTTGAAATAACACGTGGCTGTGTTTGAAAACAGTCCACTCGAGCAGCTCTAAGTCTGAAACGTGACATTAACTTGTCCAGATTGATCATAACCACCATTATAAATGGCACTTTGAAGTTTGTCTCACTGCACGAACTGGCATTTACCTGACCAAATTTAATTAAACTCAAGAGGATGTGGTCAAATATACAAATGATACAAGCTTAAGTCCGTGTATTTTGCAATCCATGGTACAGCCAAATGGATACAAGGACCAATTTGAAAGATAGCTAGAGCAAGCAAATTCCATGGCTCATTAATCACCTCTGATGAGGGCATAATCTAAATAAAATATACAATTACCGGACCAATTCTAGAAAATCCAATCCCACCCCACTGTTCTCCTCCCTCACGTACGAGTGAGACCTTGGATTCCATCAGGTGGAAAGTTCTCTGACAAGCATCTGAAACTAATTTGACCATAGTAGAGACACTAGCTGGTATCATATATTAGACCGCTTCAAATACTAATCAACGTCAGATGAAAAGTCAGGTTCCTCGGGCTTCGGTAGTTTTGGCATCTCAACATCCTTGATCTTTTGAGCACCTCTCCTTGTGTTGGCAGCGAATCTGGAAGCTAGTATTGTGACCCCAAGGTTCAGTTTTGCCTGGGAAGGATTTGAACGATCTGAAAAATGAGCCCCATCCTCTTCCTCAGGTTCAGTAGCCTCTCTCTCATTCAATGCAAAGGATTCTGACATGGTGAGATTGTTTTCCACCATCCTTTTCTTGTGCCGACGCCAAGCAGCCTGTATGAAGCAGGCTGCCCATGTCCTCCAATGATGTGAATGATATCGGAATGTATGCTGCAGCCTCTTGCTATGGAGGCGTCTAAATTGGTTGGCAACAAACTTTAGATCTTCTGCTCTCAATACAAAAGCTTCAACTTCATTTAGAGCCTTGACTGTTCGTGTTGATGATGGCAAGTTGAGGGATGATTTTGGATGCAAAGCCCATGAAAGTAGCTCCTCTCCACAAAAATCCCCAGGTTTCAGCATGATAGAATTAAAGAAACCTGTCCTGCCACCGTTGGTAGTGGAACTCTCCAGTTTGCCTCTAATAACAAATAACATTTCTGTCACAGGATCACCCTCGCGAACAATGTATGTGCCTTCAGTGCTCAGGGAAGAAACTAGACGCTCACATATTGCATCAAGCAGTTGATCATCCATCTGTGAGAAAAAGGGCACCTAGAAACAAGAAAAGCAATTGGATTATTATGCTAACAGAGTGAACTGAATTGATTACCATATCCAATCAAGGTTTATCAACTTATGGAAGCATAATCAGATTATGTACAGAATCAAAATCAAGATTCAAGACTCAAGACCCAAAAATTAATATCTAAAGCAGAACTTCCTAGGAAAAAGATGCATTTGATTGATGAACATATTGATGATTTTCTACTTGACATGCGTCCATCTAGTACAATTCCCTAATACTGTGGTGAAAAACTGCATTCAGGACCTCACAATGATTAATTCATAGAGTATAATAAAGAAAGAAACCCATGCTCAAATCAGACAAGAAGGCTCATATATAACAAAAGTCAAACTAGAACATAAAAGCCATCCTGAAGTGCCACTCTGAAATACCTATGCAGCTCAGCACCCTATATCGGGGCAGAAATGACTAAAGACAAGCAGACACGAGTGTTTTCACCTCTAAAAGATTAAATATTCAGATAGAGACATACACGTCGAACAAGGTCCAAACATAGGTGGCGCTGGATATCATGTCTAAGATCAGCAGGTAGGCCACGTAGTATGGATTCTTCATTGACTCCTCGAGTTGCAAGCCACTTGTATTGAACAAAACGTCGAACCCGTTTCCTCAGATCTTCAGGGAGTTGGCGATGCTTCATCCATTCCTCGGTATCTCTTCGCTTGAGTCTCCATTCTTCCAGTCTCACAGTGAGAGATTGAAGATATGTCTACATCATAAAACAGATGTGAAATCATTAAACCAGGTCATAAAGTAATAAATATAAATGCAGCCAGTAGATTATTATCCAGCCAAAGTAGGATAACACGAAATACTTAAAGAGGCAATCTTTATTCTTCAGAACTTCTGCATGAAGAGACCATTCATTCGCCTTCAACTTGCAATATCTTGATAAAAAGTGAAGACTTTGCACCAGAAAAAAGGCTCTTTAAAGTAACAGATAAAAGATTAACACAAGGGGGGTCCATTTGGCTTTCAAAAGTTTGTTCAAAAGTATCTTTAAATATTTAGTTGAGACAGAAAGATCAAGGCAACATCAAAAGTACAAAGCTATGAAGAGAGGGGCGAAAAGGATTTAGCAGTGGTACTAAAATATAACCTGACAAGATGATATCTTATCTCTTACTAAAGCAATTGGTAAACAAGGAGAGACAAAGAAGAGAAAAGGTTCATCACAGGTCAATCAGTCAAAGACATATATTGGAACGTGGTAGCATGGCTTCTGAATTCTAAATGAAGTTCATCACAGTCATGAAAACCATCAAGTGGGTCCCAGAAATACCTCGACATATGAGACAAGAAAATTACTAAATAGCAATTATAGTTGACAGCCTGCCTTCCCACCTCCTAATTAAACACTGAAGATGGTATACTGCATATTGTTTATACTAATAAGATGGAACAAGTTTGGGGACAAGAATAAGGAGAACTTTAGCAAACGCCATGAAGAGATGTCTTCAAAGTTCACAAAAAAGAAAGAAAGAAATACCAGGAAATGGAAAAGTCAGACAAAAAGAGAAAGCAAGTTGGAAGATTGAGAGGTGGAAACTCAAACATAAAGCACTAATGATACCTGCATATTGCCAATCAAATGGGCAAATAAAACAAGACCCAAGATTGAAATGAGTACGGCAAATGATGTCTCCCCAATAAATGTGCTAGTTGACAAATTCTGTCCATATGAACTGAAATAAGAAAGTATAAGACATTAGCTACCATAGCCCATGCTCACATAAGTTTCTTAATTTTTGAGTTTAGAGAATACATTAAGATAGCAAATATTTAGTCAATTATCTGGTACATCAAATGTTCTATTCAACAATAATAAGCATCTTGTCGCATTCCAATATGATTTTGCAAAGTTGGGGACCTAGGTGTCAGATTTTAAAAGCATAAAAAAAATCTAAACATTAAAAAGGCATAATTAACCCCAAAAACTACAGTATGGCCACTTCTTCCAGATAACCAAAAGAACAGGGAATATCAAGCCATCAATCAACACACTGAAGCAGTTATTTTGATATTCAAATGCTACCAGAAAGCATTCTACTCATTCTAACATCCAGTTCCTCTGTTTGTGGTATGTAGTTGAACTATGTGCTTGGGTTTTTTTTACAGTCTAAATTACATGTTTCATAACATACTTACATTATTCTGTCAAGGGATGAATGGGGTAAAGTGAGGTCTACACTCCTGACTGCCCTTTTATCACTGCTTAGCTTCAATTTGACCACATATTTGTTCCAGTATGCATTCTCTCCAGTTAATCAAAACTTTTCTTTGACTATGACTCTCTCCCTATTGCGTCATGTGCAGATGGTGTGGTTCATGAGAGAAGTCAATGGCCAGATTTGTGGCAATTCTCAAACGGTGTTCCAAGCCATATAGATGAAGAGGAATAAGAGACCTTTTCTTCTTCTTCTTTCAATTTACTGAAAACTACAACGCACGCACATTCCCTATGTAATGAGGTTACCTTTTCCCCTTAAATTGCCAATATATTAAATTATATCCAAATTATATTATAATAAATCAATTAATTAAACTAGTAACATATATCAAATAGATGTCGGAAAAAAGTAACCTTTTTCAAAGATAGTCCACATCAATACACCGATGTCTGACAATTGTACATGTTAATGCAAATTAGCATTGGGATATCTGTATCATTTCTTCCATATAATTAAATAATAATAAACTGAATATTCTATTCTAGTATCATAATTGAGGCCATATAATATTTGGAAGAACATCTTGCAATAGAGAGATTCAATCATGCAATGAAATTGAAACCAAATTGAGATACAAAATTCTGAATGTATGGTGTATGCAAAAGTATACCTTAGCTGCTGTAAACCCCACCACAAGCAATACAAATACTTCTCAATAAAGTTGGAGGATACGACATTTTTTTTAACTGCATTTTCAAATATGCCATATTTGAACTCTATGTCATTATCAGGATCACAGTTCTTGAAAACACTTGTACCACTTGCCCAGGCCTTGTGTTCGCCATAGTTGAAAGTATCACAATCCAGATAAGTGAGCAAGCATTTGACAGGACTATTTTCTTTTCTACATTGCGATTTCCAGCATGACGTATACCTATCAATTGATAGCAAATACCATGAAGCCCCTAAAACCTGCATAAAAAAGAGAAGTAATGATAAGAAAAAAAAATTGAAGTCGTAGCACTGGAAAAACCAAGCGTGTAGCAACAACAAGAAGACAAAATCAAACATACATGGCTGGCCAACATGTATAGTAGCAGATTATATGCAGCCCCAGCCCAAGCTGTCCTGGTAACCACTCCAGTTGCTTTAATAATTTCTGAGCTCAATGGAAAAATGAGATATAATCTGGGAACATATTGTAGCAGAACAATTAAAGCAAGGGCATTGTTCTTATGATCAGTTCGAGAACTTCTTGTTGCTGGTATAACGAACCATATGACAATCTGCAGTAAATTTCAATCAATTATGCTTTCCTTTTTTATAGGCCAGACTTATGAAACAGATGCGACTAAAAAATTCAACATTTACAAATTGAAACTAACAATAGTGCAGATGAGGAAGCTAAGCAGGTTTGCCTTCGTAATGTTTTCAGATGCAGGAATGTATTTCAAAAATAAGCAAGCAATAATACCTACGGATAGAAGTCATAAGAGAGGCAAATTTTTACTTCATTGCATGGTTTTCTGGCTTGTTTGAGTTTCTTTCATTTCCTCTCTAAAATGTTTGCCTGATAGAAACAGCAGGTAAGTTCACATATGATGCCCATTGTCAAAGTAAACTCAGTTATAATTCACACCATCTGCCACACTATTTATTAATCTTGAAAGCCAAGATGCTCCAAGTCTTAAGCTTCTTCTAAAAAAACTGGTCTCTCCACAAACATCCCGGTCGCCCTTCCCTGAAGAAAATAAAAGAACCCATAATACCTTGGCAAACTACTTATACCTCTGCAATTTAACCCACCATCAATTTGGTTTTGATAGTTTCCTTTTCCCATCCTGCGCTATTCTGGATTTTATATATATATATATATATATATGAGATATTTTGAGATCAAATCATTCCCATAGCCAAACATATTTCGAGTTCACCTATTCTGCTTTTCTTGAATGCTGTCCTATTTCCTCGATGACACAGCTAAAGTTTTATGTTGCACGTGGCTGAAACATGTCTATTTGTAATCCATCAAAATCAAATAAAAGAGGTAACTCACAAAACTCTAGCAGCGCTGGTTGACAATGTACTAATTTCTAGAGGACAACATAAGCACAACTTTTCCATTTGAAGAGATGTGGAATGGGATTTCTGAGTAATTGTTTCTCTGTTTCTATTTTACCATAATTGCAAATAAAAGCCAGCACTTGACCACATAACACTATGCTTCTCTTAAACTTCCCAGAGGCCATATATGAAACCCAACTTTTCCATACCTTGAGGTGCAGAACAGACTTCTAAACACCACATGCTCTATGGGAGGATTGCTTCTACAAAGTTCAGATTGTTTTTCTGTTTCTGTTTTCCCATATTTCCAAATGAAAGCCAGTAAAAAACCTCGTGACTCTCTTGTGGGTTCTCTCAAATCTCCCTACAACTAGGAGGGTTATGACCTAATATTTCATCAAGTTCATTTTTCATTTCATTCGATGTGTGGTGAAATAAAATCCCACTTCCACTATTAATTTTCATTTACTATTTTCCAAATTCTCTTCCTCTGCTCTTACCATGTCTGATTGGTTTACAAAAAGAACACCAGAGACAAAGGAACACACTTGAGAAAGGATTGAACAACCAAAAAGATTGTTCAATTATCGGGATCATCATTTCCTCCATGATCCCCAAGAGCTCCAAGTGAAATCCACTCTTGTTCACTCTCTCCTTAACAATGACATGGAACTTGAATTATCTTCTACCCTTATTCAACTTTTCCAAATCATTCCTCTCCATTTATAAGGAAAAAAAACTTTTAGAACATAGAGATTTAAGGAAGGAGACATATATATGTTAATTTCTACAAGTGTATATAAATGTCAATAATAAGCATGTGAAACCAACTCCATTTAAGTAAATTGCATCGTTCAGGGCATTCTTTATTTGTAGATGACCCTATACAGTTTGTTTAATTTGTGCATGGCTTTTGTTCTCTTCAAACGGGAGGGGCCCATTTGGTTGCCTATAGTTGAAGCCGCTGATATATTAGCATAAAGTAGAACCCTAGTGAATTATAGATAAAATCCTTCAGTTAAATGCTTTTGACTTTAACATCTATAACATTCAAGTAACTAACACAGATTCATATTCAAGGTAGAAAAGCTATGTTGTTTAAAAATTAGAATCAAGTTCATGTTGCGAGTATTATTGTGATAAGGGAATTTTTAGCATGTATATTTTCTGCTATTCATGCTTGATTTTTAAATATTTTGGATATGTTGCACAAGACAATTAGACTTTTGAATCTCTTTTTGAACTATTGACCTCGTGGAAAATT
>Ga0325411_1000370_pt1 | contig 46187 bp, 26 predicted proteins | sample PopdelMetagenome_13_FD_206181 | JGI IMG/M metagenome (GOLD analysis project Ga0325411, IMG submission 206181) | Populus deltoides microbial communities from Bellville, Georgia, United States - Xylem-PdIQD-R4 | ecosystem: Host-associated > Plants > Phyllosphere > Stem > Wood/Secondary xylem...
ATACAAAGTATTTATTCCCTTTTTAAGTTTTTGGTTTAAATTTTAGAGTTATGATTTAGAAAAATTTATTAAACTTTGTATCTGTCAACATCCAAAACTTTTTTTAAATGCAAACTTTTTTGGTTTTTTAAAAGTGATAATATAAATGGTGTATCCAAAATTACTTGAGAAAAAACTTAACCTTAAGTAACAAAAAAAATTATATTGAATTAAAAATAAATAAATAACCCTACAACATTTTTTTCATCCACTAAAGCACAGTGTGCTTGAGGCATTATGGAAATTTTTGCACACCCTAAGATGCAATAAATTTAATTTCATTATGCTCGTATTACAAGTTTAGGAAATGTTGAGAAGCAATATGCTAATATGCTATACAAATAGCAATAAAGAAGTAATATGTTAAATATAAATTGGAAAACTTACATGAACAAGTTATTCGGTTATAAAGAGAAAATCATTTGAAAATTTTTTTAAAAGATAAAAAACTCTTTAAGGCAACTAAACATAGGATAAATAACTTTCATTAGTTTATAAGATTACAAGATGAATATTCCTGATTACAAATCTTTTGTATCTATAATACTTGGTCAAGACATATACTTTATTTTGTTTTCTACTATAGTAACTTGCTAGAACACCTAATAATCTTTAAATTTTTGTTACCCTATCTAAAATATCCAATTGCTAACGGTTAACACAGGAACTTACTTTAGGAGTTTGCAAGCTCTCCAACTCTTTAGGAAACAATTCTCCTTAAACAAAGTCTTCAAACTCTGTGTAACTCCTTAGCTGGTTAGACATTTCTTAGTCTATTACGTTCTTAATATATAGACTGCTAACATGTTTCACACAAACTTTTTCCTGACAGTTATCTTTGGATAACTTGTATTTATCTTCTTTTGATAAAACTTATTTGAACTTTCTATACATAATATATCTAAAAAAACTAGATAATTACATAAATAATCATGCTATATTCTATAAGATAAACTTGACTAATTCTTTGTCTAATTTGGATAAACTAACCATCTAAATAAATTCATCTTCATCAACGCAAATAATCCTTCACTAATCAAAGTCAATCATTTTGACATTTACAGTCTCCTTATTTGGCTGATTTATAACAAAACATAATAAAGATGAATTAGTATGCAAGTAGTTCGGATGATTCAATCATAAATAAATACTTCATTACAGTATACCTGCAAGCACAATTAAAACAATTTTATGTAGCATGAGAACAGCTAATAATATTTATGTAACAACATCATAATAGTTCCTAACATGTTTCATACAAACAGTTCATAATATATTCAAAGAATACTTCATATATCATGTTCCATCCTAACAGTTCATAATAAATCCAAAAACTATCATGCATAAGATATTGTTATGCAACTACATGCATCAGGTTCGAAGTGCATTAAGTATTCAACATAGAGAAGGCTTCTATACTACAAAAAAAACATTATAGTTATTATAGACAAGAATATTCAATATTTATTATTGATTAAAAATAAGTAAAATTTCAGAAAAGTAAAAAAACCTTCTGATGACGAGTTGGATGTTTGTTTCCTCTCCCTTGTATGCATCCTTTTCTCCCTCTTGGTCTAGCACCATTTCTATTCCTCATCTTTACCAAAAATAGACTAATATACTTTTTTGACATCCAAGACAAGTTGAACAAGTTTGTCAGTAACCTATACAATATCCTACTTACTAGTAAAACTATCATACTTGTTTGATAATACTTGCAATTGTTTAATTATCATTTGTCAACTTAGTATGTCTTCTAATAGGCTAGAGATTTACTAGAACCATTTTTTCTAACAGTCGGTAAGGATATCCTCGGCTTCTACAATAGACAATAAGATTGAATTTTGTTTCTTACTCATTCATGTTACCAAGTTGCCACCAGTATAAAAACCCCCTCCATTAGTGTTTTTTCTGTCAACAACATTACCTACCCAATCAACATTTGAATAGCCATCCAGACTCAAGTTTGAATATTTTAAATATCATACACCATAGTCAATTGTAGCACTAAGATATTCTAAGATTATTTTAACCATTGTAAGATATGATTCTTTAAGATTAGATTAGAATTTAGCAAAAACACCCACACTAAAAGCAATGCAGGTCTACTAGTAGAAATTTAAAGTAGACTCCCTAACATGCTTCTTGAAAGTGTAGAATCAACACTTGTAGGATCTGAGCTGATTTTGACAGATGTGTTCATAAGTGTACGAGCATGACTCTTTCCTTCTATGCCAAACATATTAACTATATATCTAGTATACTTAGATTGATAAATAAAAATTCCATTTTTATTTTGCTTAATTTGTATGCCAAAGAATAAATTTAACTCATCAATCATACTCATTTCAAATTCAGATTTCATTTCTTTAGCTAACTCATGAGAAAATAAATCATAAATAGCTCAAAACAAAATATCCTTAACATAAATATGAGCAATGAATAGATGTCTATTACTTCTTCTTATAAAAAGCGTCCTCTCAGCTTATCCTTTTTTAAAAGTGTTATCTAATGGATGCTTTATTAACCGTTTGTACCATGCTCGTGGTGCTTATTGTAGACCGTATAGGGCTATCTTCAACCTATACACATGATTAGGAAACAAATGATTAGTGAAATCTTTGGGTTGTTCTACATAAACAATTTCTTTTAGAATTTCATTTAGGAATGCATTTTGCACATCCATATGATACAATTTGAAATTCAAGTGACAAGAAATTACAAGCAATATACGAACAAATTCCAAACAAGCTATTAGTACAACTGTTTCATCAAAATCAATCTTTTTGACTTGAGTGTATCCTCGTGCCACTAGTCTTGCTTTATTTTTTTATAATTGTTCCATGCTCATCTGATTTGTTCTTGAAAATCCACTTGGTACCAATTATGTTATGACTATCAAGACATGGAACCAGTTTCCATACATCATTTCTTGTGAACTAATTTAGTTCCTCATGCATGGCATTCATCCAGCTTTCATCCTATAGGGTTTCTTTAACCTTTTTAGGTTTAATATATGAGAAATAACACACATATGAACTTGATTGCTAACTCTTTTTCTTAACCGCATACTTGCATCCAATTTTTCAAAAATACTCTTCTTAGGATAATGGTGTTTTATCTTTGATGAAGGTTCTTCCTCTCGTAACTATTTAGAAACGTATGAAGAACTCTCCTCTTGTTGTTTTTCATCCTATTTTAGTGAGGTTTCTTCAAATATCTAATGATATTATCAAGATATTTCTTTACAAATTGATGTGATCCCTAGCGAAATTTAATGGAATTCACGTACCCAAGATCTATTTAATCCAAATTTACTGAAAATAGGATGAGCTTATCACAATGGAAGACCTGCTCCAAGGCAACAAGACTATAAAACAACTCAATCATAACTCCTACACCTGAAGACGAGCAAAAAGAGTATAAATTCACAACAAAGATTGGTCAATTCTTTGAAGAGTTGAAAGTTCAATCAAGAACCTAGATTGACAACCAAAGGTTGGTAAAAATCAGAATATTATTAGGCAAAAAAGTGTGCTGAAAATTATTCTCAAGAGTATTTATACCCTAAGCCAAAAACCCTAGTTTCTCTAATGAGTCACATATAAACCCAATTTAAATAATAATCAACCAAAGCTAAAACTAGCCTAAACTAATTAAAATAAATAAAATAAATAAGTCTGAAACCCAAAAAGTGTTTCCTCATAAAATAAAGAAAGTTTAATAGCCCAACTAATTTAATAAGACAAGTTCGGTTATTTCTATATTCTGTCTGGCAGCAGCAAAACCCAACTTTAAATGGATCGTTCTCTCTCGTCTTAAAGACTTAGAAGGTGTGTCATATACTGTTGGAAAGGTATGGAAGTCTAGTTTCATTCCCAACTGAAATCACATAAAAATTCAACTTGTAGATCCAGGTATAAGTAAAAAGGTAGTGAAAGGTCAAACTATCCAAATCTAGTCTTCTTCTTCCAATCCTTGTGTAATGGTCTTGGTTCTACCAACAAGCCCCTCTTGAACATGAATAAGATTAATCACGGCTTGCTCCTTATTATTCAATATTATCTTGAAGTCCACCTTAACTCACGTATCTTGAAGAAGTATATTGAAAGCCTCTTTGAACCTCTTAGCTCTAAGCCTTGTAACTAGACCAAACGGAACCTCCAATGGATTCTTTGGTGCTTGAATCGCATCACAAATTCCTTTAGATTGTCATTAATAACCACCTTGAATGATTTCATGATAGTTTGAGTTTGTAGGTTGTAGACTTTATAGGTTTTGCTATGTTATGAGTATCCAAAAAAGATCCTTTATCACTCTGGCTATCAAACTTCTGTAAGTTTTCTCAAAATTTCAAGATATAATAAGAATTTCTATACACTCTGAAGTATTTGACCATGCAAGTTCTTGTTTGGAATCCGTTCCTATATTGTTTATGTTTGAGATAAATTATTATTAGTAGACCTGACATTGTTTTTGGTATGGGTGTTTATGTTAGATTTCATTCTAATTCTAAAGAATCACTTTTTATAGCAATTAAAAGAATCCTAAAATATCTTAGTGCTATAATTGAGTGTGGTGTATGGCATTCAAAAGATTCAAACTTGAATCTAGTTGGCTATTTAGATGTTGACTGGGTAAATAATGATGCCGATAAAAAAAAGCATTATTGGAGGGGTATTTATATATTGGTGGTAACTTGACAACATGGATTAGTAAGAAACATAATTCAATATTATTGTCAATTATAGGAGCCAAGTATATTACATTAGGTAGTTGATGCACACAACTTCTTTGGATGAAAAACATTTATGGTTTCTCTTAAGATACTATAACTATTTTTTGTGATAATTCCAATGCAATTAGTAGCTCCAAAAATCATGTGCAACATTATAAAACCAAGCATATAGATATAAAACATCACTTTATTAGAGACTTGGTAGAATCAAAGATTTTTTCATTAGAACATGTGAACATCGTACATCAATTGATTGACTTATTCATAAAACCTCTAGATGGTTTAAGATTTAAATTTCTTAAAAAAGTCATTAGTGTATGTGACATGCCCTAATTCTTAATAAAGAAATCTAAAAATAAATAAAAATACGTGTACAAAATTTTGTTTGGGTTTTTATTTATTTTTTACACAAGTGATAGGTTGCTAACATTAAAACACAGACGCAAACATTGTAAGTATACCTAATCTATACCTTTAAATCTCATAAATTTCATTTTGCTGAGATTGAGGCAAATCTTAATTGGTATAGTCTTCACTTTTAAAATGTTATTCTTTTAGAAGACCAAATAAATGTATTATCTTCTACACAGTGAGAAATTCAAATTGTTTTTATAAATTGTTAGCAAAGGTAACATTGATTTAAATGCAGGTATGCTAATAGTTAAAGGGGAGTAAAGTGCCTTGAATTGACCAAAGCTAGTTGAACGTGGTACACAAGTTGTTAAGATAACCCTCCTGACAAATTCTAAAGAAAAAGTCAAGTGTTCACATCATTGTCGATGTAACCATATTATTCGATAGTTTTACCCACATTTAACTAGTATTTTATCCATGTTTTATATATAAAATGCCTTGATAATCTTTGTTTTATATTTTAAAGGAACTTTTGGATGTAAGATTCAAAAAGGAGTAAATTGAAGATAAAATTCAGACCATGTTCCAACTTGTTTTGAATATTGATAAATTTGACTTCTAATAAATGTTTTATGCAGAACTTGAGTTGTAGAGGTCAAAATGAAATGATTTCAGTGTAAATAAAAGCTAATATCCATACTTTTCTATAAATAAATGACAAGAAAAAAAAGGGCATAGAAATCAAAGCTTTCAAAGAAAAGTCTCACATTCTTCCATTTTTTACATTTGACCATTCTGACTTGAATATCTTGAGTTAGAGAACTCCATTTGATGCAAACTCAATTTTGTTGGATTTTTTATTTAAAGACCTATCAACCTACCAAAGTTATATAATAAAAAAGAGCTCATATGAGATAGAAATGATCTTTTTAAGACGACCTATAAATTTTATCAGCAGACAAGTTTTGTGAAGAAACATGTTCAATTACTTAAATATAAATTGTCTACTTTGAAAAGGACTATTTTTATTTTTTAGGAAGGATACAAACGGAGTTGAGGGATGTAGGGATTAGGGTAACATATCAAATAAGAATAAACTCTTACCCTTTTCTCGTATACCTAAAATTATGTTCTCATCTTTTCTCTTCATTAGTTTTTCAATAGACATGTAAGGCTAAGTTATTTTTCTTTGTTGAAGGATAAAGAAACCTTTAGATTTAAAAAAGTGTGAGATCTATTCTATCTTTTCTTATGTTTATTTCCTATGATTGTTTTGTTTGATTGTTAGAGTAAACTCTTAGTTATTATTCTAACCAATCTAATATTAATTGTGATATTTAAACTTGTGAAGCAACTAAATTTAATAACTATGTTGTTAATCTTAGGGAAAACATTAACTAAATTGAACATATACTATAGACAATTATATTGTCTAGATTTATCAATCTATCTAGTTCTTAAGACTGTAATTGAATTAAATTACTAGTGCAGACACTATGGTTGATTAATGGTTAGGGTTAGTTACATTGTGAATCAGTTAACTAACTAATGTTAAGGAAAGATAAATATCTAGAAAATAAATTGACGTATCATTTCAATGATTAGTTTTGATTTCTAAATGTGGACTTTTACTTGGGACCAAAGTTTTTTTGTTGATAAGTTTCAGATTTATTTAATTTAAATTATTGTTGTATTCTGTTTACTATAGCATAACCTAGATAACCTCAAAATCCCTTAACTTTGAATCATCTAGCATAAAGACCTGAACTAGATCTTCCTTGCAGGATCGACCCCTTGCTTGCTCTATATTATCTTGTTTGTTTAAGTCAGGGTAATTAATTTGTGTGACTGTGACATCGCAATAAATTTTGGCGTCGTTGCTGGGAAAGTGATTCTAGTTGGTTCCTATGTTATGATTGTTATTTATTTCATTCAAAAGAAAACAAAAACATAAAATGAAAATGAAAACAAAGTTGCGGTACTATTCAAAATGGAATTTGTGGTGGAATTAGGCTTTAACATTTAGTTTCTTAAAGGAAAACAATGTTCAGAGCAAGATTAGTGGCTAAAAGCCACTAGCCCCACCCTCTTGAGGTCAAATTCTACTGTTTTCTAGGGTTTTTAGGTAATTTTTGTGTTTTAATGTTGGATTTTCATTTACTTTCACTATTTTAAATCTCTCTTGTGATTGATTTATTTTTAGTTTATTTGAGTTTTCTTGACTATTCATACCTGCAACTTGATCTACTAACCAAGAACAAGTGCAGGTAGATCTCGAAATAGAAAATATTATATAGGTTATGAAAGAAAGCTCGCATCAACATCATGGTTGTTACGCAACAATAGACAATCAATGAACTTCTTAATGCTCCCAACATGGAGAATCAACCATTGTGCATAAACATCGACAACAATGGCAACTTCAAACTCAAGTCTAGGTTTATACACCTATAGTAAATAATCAATGGACTTACCAGAGAAGACCCTTGTACTCATCTCAAGAAGTTCCACATAGTTTGTGTTGACATGAAACCACATGAAGTTGATAAAGAGCAAGTTAAGTTGAAAGCTTTCTCTTTCTCTTTAAAAGGGCCAGCAAAAGCATGGCTTTTCTCCATTCTCCTTAGTTTCATTGGAACTTGGAATGGCATGAAGAAGATTTTTCTAAAGAAGATTTTCCTGGAGAAGTATTTCTCAATCTCTTGAGTTACAAACATAAGAAAAGAAATATGTGGGATTCAAAAATCTCATGGGGAAACACTCATATTAGGAAAGATTTGAGTAGTTGTGTATTCAATGTCCTCATCATCAAATACCCGATCAGCTACTCATGCAATATTTCTACGAAGGACTAATACCTACTAACTATAGTATCATTGATGTAGCAAGTGGAGGAGCATTGGTAGATAAAACACTAAAGGCTGTTTGCTAATTGATCTCAAATATGATAGCCAACTCGAAATAATTTAGCACTCATGGAGACTTCCTAAGCAAACAAGTAAATAAGGTAAGTATTGCTAACCTTGAAAATAAAATTAATGATCTTACTTCTCTTGTGTGTTTTTTGGCTTGTGAAAATATACAACAAGTGAAAGTTTGTAGCATATGCTAGTTATAAGGTCGTGCTTCGGATATGTGTCTAACAATGCAAGAAGATTACATTGAACAAGCTAATGCAGTTAATAGAACATTCAATGGCCAAAACTAGTGTAAATATGATCCCTTTTCTAACACGTACAATCCTAGATAGAGAGATCACCCAAACTTATGCTATGGGAACCTACCTCAACAAGGAAATCAAGGTCGGCAGTTTCACCCCTATGGATTTTAACCCTAACAGAATTATCAAGCGAAACAGTCCCTTGCATTTACAAATTCCAATGCTATAGATTCATCAAGTGATGATATTCTTCAGATGATGGAAACCTTAGCTTCTAACATATGACTTTACAATAAAATGTCATGTCTTTTCAACAGAAAACAAGGTTGAGTATTTACAACTTAGAGAAGTAAATGGGGAAAGTAGCTTTAAGTGTAGGGAAGTAGAAAGCATAAATCAATGAAAAATTGTCCTCCCAAGGATTGAATCTAAAAGAGAATGTTAATGCGATCAAGCTGCAAAGTGGGAAAGAACTTAAAGAGAAAAGGTTGAAACTAATTCAGATGGAGGAAGAAGAGGACATAGAAAATGAACTAAGCATAAAGAAAAAATAGCCTACTATACAAACTAATACAACCACCAATACTCCAAAGGTAAGTCCTAACTCAATGAATTCAAATTTTAAGAAAATCTCTCATTTCTTTTGAGTTCATCTAGGTCTAAGAAAGAGGACAAAGAAAAAGAGATTTTAGAGGTTTTCAAGAAAGTGAAACTCAGCATTCCTTTGATTGATGTTATCAAGCAAATTCTCAACTATGTTAAATTCTTGAAGGAGCTATATACTACCAAAAGAGCTTACAAGCTAGAAGGCTATCAAAAAATAAGTATGGGTAAAGTTGTATCTGTTGTTGTTCAAAAGAATTTGCCTTTAAAGTAAAAAGACCAAGATGCGTTTACTATCCTACGCATTATTGGTAATGCTAGCTTTAAAAGGGTTTTATATGATTTGGGTGCATCCATTAGTGTTATGCCTAAACATGTTTATGATTCTCTTAGTCTTAAGTCTTTGATTAAAACTAGTGTTGTAATATAACTTACAGATCGTAGTTTTGTTTATCCATTTGGTGTGATAGAAGATGTCCTAGTAAAGATTGATAGTTTGGTTATTCCATAAGAATTTTATATTCTTGATATGGAACGTGATTCCTCAAACACCAACACTCATATCTTATTTGGAAGACCATTCTTTAAAACTGTCAACACTAAAATTGATTGTGGCAAGGATATATTGTCTATGGAAGTAAGAGATGAAGTAATTGATTTTAACTTTCATGGTGAAATAAAATATCCTTACAACAATGTTTATTCTATCACATGATATGATCAAATTGATAAGTGTGTGCATCAAGTTCTTGAGTTTGATTGTGAGAATGAATTAAGTGTGGCATTGAGCCATGACATTGATTTTATCAAGATATAAGAGATGGAGAGGAACATATATGTTCCCCAAAACATGCAAGAATGAGGCTTGGCTTTGCGAGCTTTGCAAACTGCCCCTTACGGTAATTTTTTTTATTTAGACTTTCACATAAAAAACTTTTGCCACCTATTTTACAAGCACATGAGTTAGAATTGAAACCTATGCCCGATAACTTGAAGTATGTATTCATTGGCAATAATAATTCACTCCTTATTATCATAGCAAAAGGTTTGACAAGTGCGCAAAAGGAAAAGCTTGTGAAATTATTGCGTAATCACAAAACAGTCATTGGTTGGACTTTAGCTGACATCAAGGGCATTAGCCCCCAATGTGTATGCATCATATACTATTGGAGGACAAAGCAAAACCTTTTAGGAAAATGTAAAGGAGTTTGGATCCGTCTATGATAGAGGTAGTGGAAGCTGAAATTTTAAAACTATTGGATGCAGGAGTCATTTACCCCATTACAAAAAGTAAGTGGGTGGCGCCAATTCATGTGGTGCCCAAAAAGACCAGCATCATGTTGGTAAAGAACAAAGATGATGAACTCATTCCTACTCGCATCTCGAGTGGTTAGAGAATGTGTGTTAATTATAGAAAACTTAATCTTTCTACATGCAAAGATCACTTCCCATTACCATTCATGGACCAAATGCTTGAACGCCTAACAAGTAAGTCTTTTTAGTGCTTTCTTAATGGATATAGTGGGTATAATCATATTGTTATTAATCCTGAAGATCAAGAAAAGACTATATTTACATGTCAATTTGGTACATATGCATATAGGAGAATGCCCTTTGGTTTTTGTAATGCACCCGCAACTTTTTAAAGATGCATGATGAGTATTTTTTCTAACTATATTAAAAGAATAATTGAGTTTTTCATGGATGATTTCACGGTGTATGGTGATTCTTTTGATAAGTGTTTAGAAAATTTATCTTTAGGCTTGAAAAGATACATTGTAACTAACCTTGTCTTGAACTATGAAAAGTGTTATTTTATGGTAGAATAAGGAATAGTTTTTAGGCATGTTATGTCTTCACATGGTTTAGAGGTTGATAAATCTAAAATAAATGTTATTTCGTCATTTTCTTACTCCTTATATATAAGAGAGGTTCGTTCCTTTCTTGGTCATACAGGTTTCTATCGATGCTTTATCAAAGATTTCTTTAAGATTACAGCACAGTTATGCAAATTGTTAGCCAAAAAAATAGATTTTGTGTTTGATCAAGCGTTTAAAGAAGTCTCATAATGAGCTTAAGAGGCGTGTCACATTTGCCCCCATCATGCAACCACCAAATTGGGATGGACATTTTGAGATAATGTGCGATGCGAGTGACTATACAATAAGGGTGGTATTTGGGCAAAGAATAGGGGAGAATTTGCATGTTATCATAAATGCTTCTCGCATGTTGGACAAAGCGCAATTCAATTACCTTACAACTGAAAAAGAACTTCTTGTAGTAGCGTTTACTCTAGAAAAATTCAGGTCCTATTTACTTGGTACAAAAGTTATTGTTTTTACTACTATGCAACTTTGAGATATCTTTTGAAGAAAAAGGAATACAAACCAAAATTGATTTGGTAGATCCTGTTGTTACAAGAATTTGATCTTGAAATCAAAGACAAAAAATGATGCCCCAAAATCATGTAGTTGATCACTTGAGCCGATTGCGAACCAAGGATATACAAACCAAAACGGTAAGAGAGACATTCCTTGATGAGCAGTTGTATATGTTACATTCCTCTACAAGACCATTGTATGTTGATTTGGTGAACTATTTTGTCACCAAGGAATTCCCTTAAAGTTTGTCTAAATTCCAAAAACACAAGTTACGAGTTGATGCTAAATATTATTTTTAGAACACTCCTTATCTGTGTAAATTTTGTGTGAATCAAATAGTAAGAAGACATGTACCATGAGATGAATTTCATTTCATTCTCACTTTTTGTCATTCTCATTTTTATGGTAGTCATTTTGGAGCAAAAACAACAGCCTTAAGGTACTTGAAAGTGATCTCTATTAGCTTTTTATTTTTAAGGATGCATACTGCTTTTGCAAATCATATGAAAAATACCAAAGAACATGCAATATCACTCATAAGAATCAAATGTCTTTAACTAATATTCTTCTAAGTGAAATTTTTTATGTTTGCGGTATTGATTTTATGGTCCTTTCCCTTTTTCTTTTGGTAATCTTTATATCCTTCTTGTTGTTGATTATGTGTCCAAATGGATTGAGGTGAAAGCCACACAAACGATGCTAAGGTTGTTTTAGATTTTATCAAGACTCACATATTTGACAGATTTGGAATCTCCAAAGCTATCATTAGTGATCATGACACTTATTTTTGCAATTGTTCAATGGAAGCATTTCTATACAAGTACCATGTGACTAATCAAACTTCCATAACCTATCATCCTCAAACGAATTGCCAAGCTGAATTTTCAAATCGAGAAATTAAGTGCATTTTGGAGAAGACAATGCAACCTAACCGATAAAATTAGAGTCTATGACTTGGTGATGCAGAAGAGATATGGAATGATGCCTACGAGAATGCAACAATTTACAAAGAAAAGACCAAGAGCTTTCATGACCGAATGATTACAAGAAAGGAGTTTCATGTTGGAGACAAAGTCCTTTATCATTCACGTTTGAAACTTTTTCCTAAAAAGTTGTGCTTTTGTTGGATTGGACCCTTCATCATTTCTAATGTTTTTCCTTATAGTGCAGTTGAGATTACAAGTTTAGAAACAAATAAAGTGCTCAACGTTAATGGGCATCGATTGAAAACTTTCTATGAAGGTTGGATGATAGAACTCACTACTTCTGTGGGGTTAGCTGAACCAATCTATAGAGTTTAAGCATGCAATGTGTCAAGCCAATGCCATAAAATAAAAGTGCTTACTTGGAGGTAACCCAACAAAAAAAAAACAAATTTGCTTTATTTTTCCCTTAAATTTTATTTTTCACATTTTACTTTATGTTTGTCATTCTCTTATATTCATTTTCTTTTATTTCAACATTGAGGACAATGTTGTGTTTAAAGTGTAAGGGTATTTAAAGAATTTTGGTTTTCTTTTTTGTTTCTTTGTTAAAAAAATAAAAATAAATTTATGTTTTCCAACCTTAAGTATTAAGTTTTATCTATTGAACTGTCATTGATTTATAAGAATATGAGTATTATGTATGAGGATTTGTTGAAATAAAGTAAAATATAAATTGAATGAATGGGTGTGGATGCAAGTTTTAAAGTTTAACTAGTTTAGGGATTGACTTTGAAAATACACCATGTTGACTTAATAGTGTTGTACCACTGTAAGTTTTGAGCCTTTAATATTATATTCTTTGATTATGTATTCTTTGATTATGTATTCTTTCAATTATATATATCTTTAGAACTGACTTCATATATTATTGAGATTGCATTCACATTACATGTATACACTAAGATGATAAAAACACTAGGAATTTTTACCATTTGAGCAAAAAAAAAAAAACAACCCAAAACATATTATCCTTGTAAGCTCTTTTGAGCTTGTTTATCTTTTCTTTGCTTTACCCATGTTGTAAGTCTTAACTTTTTATATGTTTTTCTTTTCTCCTAACCATGGATTAGTATAGCATATACTTGTTGATATCTTATGATATTATGGTTAGAAATTATATGAAAAAAAAAGTGATCCTTGATGAAAAGAATAGGCAAAGTTGCCAAAGGTAGACCATTCCTAAAAACAAAGAAAAAGAAAAGAAAAGAAAAGATGCTCCATTGTGCTCTAAAAGTTTTATGTTGATGGAGCTTGAAATCAAAAGAAGTTAAGTATTGATGCTTAAAGATGGTGAATTTGTGTGCTTTGATGAACTATATTGTTTCAAAATTCAATTTTTATAGAATACTCTACTTCTTTTGGTTTTAACATTTTCTTTTTCTTTCTTTTACCTCATCTTAACCTTAGCCTCAATACAACCAAAAAGTAAGACCTTTTCCTTTCGAGGATGAGTAAGAGCTAAGTGTCAGGGTATTTGATGCAACCATATTATTTGAAAGTTTTACTCAAATTTACCTAATATTTTGTCAATGTTTTATATATAAAATACCTTGATAATCTTTTATTTGTGTTTTAAATGAACTTTTTGATATAAGATTCAAAAATGAGTAAATTGGAGATAAAATTCAGACCATGTTCCAACTTGTGTTGAATATTGGCAGGAACCTTTGATTGATGTTTTATGAAGAACTTGAGTTGTAGAGGTTAAAATGAAGTGATTTTAGTGGCAATAGAAAGCTAACATCCTCACCTTTCTATACATATATGGCAATGAAAAAAAAAGGGCATGGGAATCGCAACCTTCAAAAACAAGTCTCATATTCTGTCAATCTTGACCTTTGACCATTCTAACTTGAATATCTTGAGTTAGAGAAATCCATTTGATACAAACTTAATTTTTTTGGATTACTGACTCAAAGACTTATAAACCTTCCAAATTTCAATAAAAAAGAAGCTCATATGAGGGAGATATGATCCTTCTAAGACAACCTATAAATTTTGCCAGCATACAAATTTTGTAAAGAAACAAGTTCAACTTACTTAAATGTAGATTGTCTATTTTGGAAAGGATAATTTTTTTTAGGAGGATACAAATGGATTGGAGGGATGTGAGGATTAGAGTTTCCTATCAAATAAGAAGAAAGAGAGAAAGAAAGAAAGGTGATGGCCAAAAAGAAAAAAAAAACTCTCACCCCTTTCTCCTATACCTGAAATTATGTTCTCATCTTTTCTTTTCATTAGTTTTTTGATAGACATGCAATGCTAAGTTATTTGTCTTGGTTGAAAGGATACAGAAACCTTCAGATTTCAAAAACTATGAGATCTATTCTATTTTTTCTTTTCAGTTTATATGATGAGTATGAATGTTTTCCTATATTTATTTTTTATGATTATTTAGTTTGATTGTTAGAGCAAACTCTAAGTTATTATTTTAACCAATCTAATGCTAAGTTTACTATCAAAACTAGAGTTGTGATATTTAAACTTATAAAGCAACTAAGTTTAATAATTATAGCAGATCTATGTTGTTAATCTTAGAGAAAACATTTAACTAAATTGAACATATACTATAAACAGTTATGTTGTCTAGATTTATCAACCTATCTAGTTCTTAAGACTGCCATTAAGTTAAATTACCAGTGCAGACACTATAATTGTTTAATGGTTAGGGTTAGTTACATTGTGGATATGTTAACTAACTAATATTAAGGAAAGATAGATATTCAAAATATAAATTGACGTTTCATTTCAATGATCAGTTTTGATTTATGCAGGTCGACATTTTTTTTGAAACCAAGGTTTTTTTCTTAACAAGTTTCAAAGTTATTTAATTTAACTTGATTATTTTATTATGTTAACTATAGCATAGCCTAGATAACCTCAAAACCCCCCAACTTTGAATCATCTAGTATAAAGACCTGACTTAAATCTTTCTCGTGGAATCAACCATTTGCTTGCTTTATATTATCTTGTTTGTTTAAGTTAGGATAATTAATTTGTGTGACCGTGATATAGCAACAATTATGGAAATAGACAAACACTTTCCATTTTACTCTCTAATTCCTTAATGAAAAAATCAATTGCTCACTATGAAAATAAGCAAACAATTACATAATTAAAATGATAAAGGTCATCAAATCTTATGTTACGAGTGAAAATCTTATGTATCTAAGCCCTAGTATAAAGTTTAACTTGCAAGGTATGCTCACACTATGTTAGCATATCTTAAATCAAATAAAAGAAGTTGAAGAAAGAAAATTTTAAAGCAAAATTGTTGTCTTTCTTATACACTCACATCTTGATATGGTCAATAAAAAAGATATGCGTTCATGAATGAAGATTGACAAATAAGGTACATATGTCCTTTCAAGCTGTTATTGTGAGTATTTTTAGACTAGAAAATTTAGTTGCTTTATATAGGTCTATATATCTGCCTAAGTGTATAATTAGATACACTTGTGAGAAAAACAAGAAAAAATAATGTGGCGTAACTGATTTATAAAACAACAGGAGATGTGGTGATCTAAAGAGTTAATCTTTTTCATAACATTGAAATGTAATCTAAAGAGAGACTCTAGGAACATATCACGATGTTTGATGTGAGCGAGAATAAGAGAAAAATAGCTTTTTGAGAAGCTGATTTAATGGTATTCTTCATCAAAACATGCCATCATCTATATCTCTCTCTCTTCATTTCTCTCTTTGTCTCTTGTTTTAAGGTACTCATATGGTAAATTTCCAAGTAAATATCTTTTTCTGTACTTGACATCTTCTGATAAATAGAAAATAAATTTTTGAGACAAAACACATGTCCATCCTCTTTATCTTGCATTTAAATTTTATGTGAAAATGGAAAGGATATTTTATCTTGATACTAAATTTATTGAGAAGATTATTAAAAAGAATGTGTTTTTACAATTATCTATGCATAATTTTTTCAACACACATTTCTTTCGATTCGTTGCTTCATGGCTAATGTATTTTTTTTACTGTAGGGTCATTATAAAGTAAAACCCAAGAAGAAACTTGGAACCCCTATTTCAAATTCTTCTAATGAAGAAGAACATGAGACCTCATCCCCTGAAGAGACTCTAGTCTAGCCCTCTAAGATTCAAAGGACAAAATTATGGTTAATTCCTCTAAATCAACAACATAGTTAGGAAAACTTGACTACTTTACTTCCTCGAGTACATAGATGGCTTATAAAAACACCTTCTCCAGTAAGAACATATTAGGTGAAAGAAAAGTTTCGGTAAGTGATCTTTCTAACCCCGTATTTGCATTTATAAAAGACATCTTTAAAAAAATACACTAGGGTAAACTGACTAAAAAAAACACATATTCTATATGTTAAAATAGTTAAGAGTTTTATGCCAATTATAAGTCTTTCAATCTTGATGACTGCTTCATTACTTCCACTGTTAGAGGTCAACCATTAAGTTGTCTTCTATTGTCATTAGAAATTTATATGATCTATCTAAAATCACAGATCTTGGCTTTCCTTATAAAAAAAATAGGAGCCTCTTCTAAGAATCAGATGAGTGATTTTTTTTTGGCCTTATAGGACTGAACTGATATGCCAAAGCACAAATATTGCATATGAACACTATGCTACCTTTTTATCAACTATTAGCAAAAATTATGCTAACAAACCTCTAGTCTATTGGAAGACATACTAAGCTGATAGTTCAGAAAGCTTAGTTCATATATACTATTGTTATTGATGTTCCAATCGACCTAGTCACTCACTTTATTAATGTAATACAAAAAGTTAACACTAAAAAGAAAACGAGTCTACCTTTTGGTGGGTTCATAACTAGGATAGAAATCATAGCCAAAGTACCCTTGCATGATAGTGAGTCAATAATCAAAATGTATGGAAAGATCCCAACTTTAACTGTTGTCGAATCTAAAGTTGTGGTCAGTAAAAAGTGACATCCTGAAGAGTCTACCTCTTCTCAACTTGAAACTCCTCAAAACAACCCCCTACTCCCTCTTATAAAACAATAATTACAAGTTCTATCAAACAAGTTTAATAGTTTTACTGGTAAATGGGAACAAAAGATTGATGCAATTAAGAAATTACAAGTAGATTTGCAACAAGATATTGTATATGTTAATGACAAACTTGTTCAACTCGACTTGGATGTTGAACAAGTGCATTAGTCTATTGTTGGAAAAGATGAGGAGTAGGAAAAAGGAATAAGTAGAAAATAACAATTTTCTAGTATTACTAAAAATGTTATATGACTTAATTTTCTATATGAACCTAGATTTTTAGTGTGTTTGGCAGTGTGGTTGCGGTTGCTTTTCAAATAGTTTTTTGTGCTAAAATACATGCTAATGATTTTTTTTATTTTTTAAAAATTATTTTTGACATCAGCACATCAAAATAATTTGAAAACACTAAAAACATATTAATTTGAAGTTAATAAAAAAATAAAAAATTTTCAAATTTTATCAAAAGCACTTTTGAAACGCAGAAACAAACAGGCCAAAATGTCTAATCAATGAGGTATGGTTTTCATTTTTACATTATTTCATCTCTTAAAGGCTTTAAGCCTATTTCCCTCGATAAATGATACTCAAACTCTCTCGACAAACCTTTGGTTAGCGAATCCATAATATTTTCCTTTAACTTTACATAGTCAATGAAAATAATTTCATTCGAGAACAAGTATTTAACAGTATTATGTCTACAATATATACATGTCTGGACTTTCCATTATACATACTACTTCATGCCTTTACAGTTACTGACTGACTATCACAATGAACATAAATAGTTAGCACTAGTTTTGGTTAACATGGAATATCCTCTAAGAAATTCTAAATCCTTCTGACTTTACCTCCAATTTTATCAAGAGTAATAAACTCTGATTCCATCATCATAGATCTAGCTATTCATGTTTTTTTAGAGGATTTCCATGACATAGTTGCACCACCAAGTATGAAGACATATCCACTTGTGGATTTTGAATCTTTAGTGTTAGATATCCAATTACCATCACTATAACTTTCAGTATTGCTGGGTAAAGAGACTAATATAGCCTGTAGTCCAAGGTATATCTTAAATAATTCAGTACCTTCTTTTATTGCCTTACAATGACATAATCTTTATTTGTTTTTTTTTTTCATATGAACATTGATATGGACCAGCCCACCATAACAAAAGATCCATTAGAGGTGTTAATTGAGCCAATCACAATATCAAGTCAAGAAGTTAATGAGACACAAAATGGGTTTGTTCAACATATTGAGGCCAAATCTGACTTCAAATAGACCACAACACATATGATATGGTATAAGTTATAATCAACCTAATCTAAGTATAAAAATAGCTCAATTGTTTCACAACATGGGCTTAACTTTGGCATCATGATGGTAGCCTTGTTTGAATAATTAATCCTAACATTACAACGATATTTTGGCATAATGTTTTGGAAGTTTCCATTATAAAGATTCCATGCTTATTTAGGAGGGTCAAAATCAGTTTTGGATTGAATTTTCGTATTACATAGTTTTGTGTTATCAATATAACTTTTTATTTGACCATTAAATCGGATTAAATTTTTACCAGAAGTTTTCAAAGGTCTTGTTTTATATACAGTTAAAATTTCACATCAATCTCACATTGAAAAGTCTTGAAATAAGGTTCAGAAGCTACTATATAGAATTTGTATTAGTTTCCTAGTTGATTTAATATAGCTAGTATTTAGGTTTTTTTTGGAGACTTTGATTTAAGAATAATATTGCTTGTATATGTGACCTATTCTTGCTTTTTTGGTTCTTTAAAGAGCTGAATTTGACTTATCAAAGAACAATTATATTTATGGTGTCTTTAGTATACTTTTCATTAATGAATTGGTATTCGTTAGGTAAGGATTCATTCTAATATTTTTGGTGCTTTCGTTTAAGTAACTATGTGTTACACTCCTATCAAATCTGATTCTTATCTTTCCAAGATTTATCTTTCTTGCTTGTGGGTTACACATCCACATGATCATGGGATTTGCATTAAATACATTTATCAACTTTGTTGATTTTGAACTCCCTTGACAACATAACCTTGTCAAATTTTTCATGTCACTGTTTAGGTGTTTGTTTTAAATCATATAATGATTGGACAAACTTACAAACTTTCTTTCTTATTCATTTATAACAAATCCCTCAAGTTGTTCCATTTAAACTACCTTATCATGGTCGCCATTTAAGAAACTTGTTTTTACATTCATCTGATGTATTTTAAGATTATAGTTATTCATAATGGATTCAATTTCACTATAGTCTGCCTTTTTCCCATAGAAAGTTTCAGGACAGGACATTGTCTCGGAGTAGATTCAAGGTTCATTTTCTAATAAATATGTTACAAAATAAGGACTGAATGTTTTGGTTACTCTTGCTCTTTTACTCTTTCCAAGCTCAACTTCATCATTTTCTGATTAGTGATGATTACTTGAGCTAGCATCAATCATTCTTTTAAGTGAACGATATTCTCGTGCTTCTTTCCATGGAAACACATCCTCAAATAACAAGGATGAATATTCTCAATGCTTGACTTGTGTACAAGAAATTGATATGTATTATTATTGTATGTATATCTAATAAATACACAATCCATAATTTTAGGTCATATCTTGACCTTTTTATAATAAGGTATTGCTACCTTTGCAAGACACCCCCACACTTTGAGGTATTTGTAAAAAGGTATTCTACATTTCCACAATTCATATGATGTCTTTTCTAACTTTTTATGGGATATTTTGTTAAGTATGTAATTAGCAATTAGAATTACCCTTCTTACAAGTTATGAGGTGCACTCAAACTTATCAACATGGCATTCATCATTGCTTTTAATGTTCTACAATGTTATTTTGTTGTGGTGAATAAGAAGTAGTAGTTTAGTGGATAATACCATTTTTGAAACATAATTCACCAGATGGTTCTTTGTATTCTCCACCTTTATCACTTCTTATTATCTCTATTTTTTTGTTAAGTTAATTTTTAACTTCTTTTTTGTAATATTTAAACATTTCAAGTGCTTTATATTTGCTCTTATGCAAATAGGTATAACAATACGTTATGTTATGATCTATAAAAGTAATATAATATTTTGTTTTTCACTTCTAGTTTGCATAAACTTTAAATACCAATATATGAGTGAATTAAGGTTTTGTGAATTTCAATTATAAACCTCAGTTCAGATAATTTGAACTATTAAAACTTTAACTCGGAGATAAATTGGGTTAAGTTATATTAAAAAAATAAAATTAAATGTTTAAGGGTAAAATTAAAAGAAATAAAAGGAGAATATAACCCAATTTGTTAGAAAAGAGAAAAGTTAAGATATATTAAAAAAATAAAATTAAATGTTTAAAAGTAAAATTAAAAGAAATAAAAGGAGAATATAACCCAATTTGTTAGAAAAGAGAAAAGTAGGGACAAAATGAAATTATTTAGCCATAAGAGGGCCAATATATAAATAAAAATAAATGAAACTATAAGGGTTTCTTCATATTCTTTTCATCATTTTTTAGTTGGAAACTCTACAAAATAAAGGGGTTGAGTAAGATTTAGAGTAAGGGAAACAACATCTAAGCAAGAATTTAAAGAGAGTAAGTGAGAGAAATTAGGAGTTTATAGTGAAAAGGGTGACGACCAAGAGGAAAAAAGAATGAGTGTTGAGAAATTTTGACTGGTTAAAAATTGAAGCTCATTTTATCACCAGGTAAAGGGCAATAGACTTGAATATATAAGCCTAAATGAATTCAATTAAGAAATTGTGTTGATTTGTAAATTTTAAGGTTAGGGTTCTTGAGAAAAAATATGGGAAATGAGAAATTTGTTTTGTGTTTTGTGATTAAGATAGAAATAGATGGAAACAATTTAGAATGATTAACAAATGAAGAAGAATCCCTTGGGTACTATCGGGCATAAAAGGGGAAGTAGGGAAAAATTTTAAACAATGCATGAATGTTGTTTGTATATACTTATAATTGAGTTCAATTAAGAACATAGGAATATTGGAGAGATTATGAAAGATTTTTGTGTTGTGTTGGATATTTTTTTATGAAGGATGATAAAGAGAATAAACATTAATGTTAGCTTTAACATTAATCAACATAAACCATTAGATCAAAAATATCCTAAAACTATTTAGGAAAGATGGATTGCTATATCTTGAATGTTAACTTTTTTCTTTTTATGTTTTAAGATGTATTTGATCATATCAATTTTTATAATTAGGTCATTATAAAAATATGTGACATACATTCTATTTATAGGGGAAACTTGATAACCTTATAAATGGTAAAATATCACTTTGCCCCTGAAAAATATCGTATATTATTTTAGGACAGTTTTAGAAATTTATGGAATAAAGTCTTTACATGATTTTTCTAAGTCTATAATTGTAAATTTGTAATCCCTTCTATAAATTACATTTAATTCTTTGATTTTTAAAACTTATTTACAATCAAGTCATACTTTATTAATCATCCTAGTTTAATTTATTACCCAAAATTCATTATGTGTATAACTCATTAAGTTTTCTAATATATTAGCTTAAATATAAATGACACAATCACAAACATGGTAAAAAAAATCAAATAAAAAATTAATTTATTATCAATTCAATAATTAATTGATTTATATTTGAAGATCAAGTGCAATGTCTAATAATATATCATGATCCCTCAAATATTAAAAAAGTCATAAGTGGTTTGACTTAATCTTTCAATTATTAGTTTCTCAATATAATTATTAGCCCTTTATCAATAATATTTTGATTTAAACATTAAAGCATGAAATGTATTTGCTAAATTAAATCATGTTTATTCTCAACACTATAGTCATTAATTCTTTGAATAAAATTCAAATCTGTTTCAAATCTAATTCCACCTTGCGCAAGTATTTTATAATCAATACTAATTGAGAGCAAGTGAATATTTTCTCCAAATCACCTAGAGCAATGAATCTTCTATTGATCACTTAAATACTTTCATATAATTCATATTACCCAATGTTTGCTCGTTTGTTACCCTTGATTAAGGCAACATATAATCAGGATCAAATCATAGTATTCCCTTTATAAGATAACTTAGTAGCCTTAAGTCTAAGGATCACATACATAATTGTCACATAAGTCTTTTCATAAATATAGATGATCTCTTAAGATGAGATCCTCATGCATGTCAATTTAGTGAACATGTCATTCGATAATCACCTTCATATTAGTTCTAAATATTCCTCATACTTTAGGTTATGAGAATAACTGCTTTCTTTCCAAATAAAAAAACATATAATATGTATTGACAACTCTAATTAATATTGTGTCTTAATAGAGCATTGATTATGAATATTTAGGAATAATGCTTTGATGCAAAAGAAATCTTATAATTATAACCACTTTATACTTTCATTTACAAAGTACTTTTATCCTAAGAACTTTATCATTACTCTAAACTCATCAATCAAATATTAAAGATAAAGAATACTTTTATAAATAAAATTATATATATTGCATGAATAAAGTCAATACCAGGTGTAACCAATAAATTGGCTATAGGGCATCATACATATGAGAAATTTTTGTTAATAAAGAACCAAATAGCATTAGTTTTTTGAAGGGATTGGAAACACCATCACCACATTCATTAGTGAATTTGGTGATGTATTCCCTTGTTGACTCATTATCTTCCTTAGATGAAATCAATAATTTTGATTCCTCTAGGAATTATATGGAGTCAATCAATGCATTTAGAGCATAGATAATGGTATATGGACCTTATTGTATGTCAAATATCTAGTCTCATCTCTCGTAAGTGTTGGACTAGTTTAATTCCATCAATCCTTTTTTTTCTTTTCTTTTTTTTCAACCACATGTCCTTAAGGCACATGAGGATTGCACTATCTTACTAAAAACTAGCCTATAGGGAATTATATTACCTAATAACTTGTTGGGTTGTCTATAACTAAGGCTGTTAGGCCATGTAATTGGCTTGAGGTTGCTTGTATGCTTGCAAAGTAGGTGGCATTTCATATATAATCATGTTTAAATGTTATTAGGGTTATGGTTGTGTTTTCTATGTAGGGATGTGATATCTAGGATATTGAAGTATATAATGTTTGAAGATACTATGGTACCCCCCAAGTATCTGTGTGAGAGATTGATTTTACCTTAGCTTATTATGAATTTGATTAAGTTGATAAACCATGACCTATATAGCCTGATGGTTATTATGGTAAGTCATGTTTGTTGTGTTTTCTATATCCAACTAAATGGCTCTTAAATTAGCATTAGATATTTATTTGCTAATAAAAGGATCATCCTTTAGAAATAGCCATTAGTTGTTGATTAAAGTTTGGCCATAATGGTTATGACCATCAAACTACATCATTAATCCCCAAAAAAGGATATGTGTGAGGTTGTGTTAAAGGTGTATAAATGCCATCATATCTTATTGAAACTCGTGAAAATAATGACATTGGAAATGTTTTTGGAGGCATAGGTTGGATATGAGCACTATGACATTATCCACGCACAACCCTTTATTCTTAATGCGAATTAAAAGATGAAGAACCATCATATTGTACTTGGGGCTGCTCAATTGGTTCTTTGATTGGTGATTGGTTGTTAGATTCTTTAATCTTTGTCAATTATATGTGTAGATTATTCATCAATCATAACAAATGTGTTTTTACCAAATTATTTTTAAAGTAGGATGATGATCAATTTGTTATTTTATAAATAAATAGGTCCCACTAAAAGTGCTAATTTGTTGATCATATAGTTAATAAGGATTAAAATGCTATATTTTCTACATTTCTTTCTTCTAATTAGGAGAAACTAATAATTAAGAACTACATCTCAAGCAGAGATAAATATTAACCTCATAAATCAAAAAAAGTGTAGGGTTCTTTAGTTTTTAGAAAAAAAGAAAATGAAGATAAATTAATCTAGGAAAATATAAGAAAATTATAAAACAAAATAAAAGTTATAATGGTTCTAAAGTAAAAGGAAAGATAAATTACAAATAAAAGGTAAATTGTATACATAAATTGTGTATAAGAAGTTGGTCATCATTTCTAATAAATGGGTGGCCTTTTTAAATTGTTACAGGGTATAAATCCCATGTGAAATACAACTTATAGCCCTATACAAAATCTAGTATAACTTTTTATGTATGTCTCTTTCTTGATAGTAGTATGAACTCTAACTAATATACATTTTTGCCAATTCACTTTGTTGAGAACTCATGTTCTAAATAAGACTTGATTTTTTGATCAATCACATGAAATTTTATATTTGTTGTCAGTTATCTTTTCTTGATTGGTCATGTCTTCTAGCTCTCCTAATTGATGATGACTTTGAGCTCTCTTTATCAACCGTTTTTTAACTTTCTCACTCAATTTGGACTCTTCCTAAACTTGGTCATTCTTATTGTTAATGATCAATTTTATCCTTTCTTTTTCTTTTTTTTTTGTTGTTGTTGTTGTGGTGATTGACATATTGATTGTTATTGACATGATTCTTATCTTTTACATTTTAATTATTAGCTTACATGATGAAATTTGTTTCAACATTATTTTAAGGAAAAAAAACATTTCATGATGATTGATTTTAAAATCTAATTTACTATTGTTGTTGGCTTATTTTTTATTTAACTACAATAAATTGCGTAAATTGACTTGAAAATTATTGTTAGTTCATTTAAGTGAAATTAAAAAATATATTTTTTTTCAAAAAAACCTATGTTAGTTCATCTTTTTTTCCTTTTGAATAATTCTTTCCTAATATTTTTATAACCTATGCTAGTTCAATTTTGTTTTTTTTAAATATATTTCTTAAAAGATTTTGTTTTCATAGTCCTTGCTAAGATGGTCATGTTCATTTTTTTAGTAGATTTTTCAAGTGTATTTTTAATCCATTGTATATTGATCCTTATTTGTTTTCAAATAGAGTTCTCAATTGATTTTATGATCATTAATGACTTGGTTTTGATTTTTTTTAGCAGATTTTTAAAGTGATTTTTCAATTTAATATTGTTTTTCCTTACTTATTTTCAAGCAAACTTCTGAATTGTTTTACATCCATTGACGACTTGGTTATGTTTACTTTTTAGTAGAGTTATCAAATGATATTTCAATTTATTATTAAATAGTTCATACTTGTTTTCAAATAAAGTTTTCAACTAATTTTATCATCATTAATGACCTGGTTTTATTTGTCTTTATGCACAGTTTTCAAGTGATTATTTTTATTTATTATTGAATTGTTCTTGCTTATTTTCAAGTAGAATTCTGAACTGATTTTATGTTTGTTGATGACCTGATTCTTTTCGTTTTCAAGTAGATCTTTCAAATAATTGTTCATTTTATTTTTAAGCTTTTCTACTCATTTTCAAACATGGTTCTAAACTAAAATTATGGTTGTTGTAGACATGGTCCTATTTATTTTTAAGTGGTTTTTTGAAATGATTTTTCAATTTATTATTGAATTATTCTTGTTTTTTTTTTCAAGTAGAGTTCTTCATTGATTTATGATTGTTGATGACTTGGTTTGGTTCATTTTTTAGTGGAGTTTTCAAATAATTTTTCATTTCTTTGTTGAATGTTTCTCTCAGTATGTGTGTGGCTATAGAGTTGTTGATTGGATTGATAATTGTGGTAATTGACCAAATATCAAATTGTTGATATATCATTAACTTCTTGATCAATATGTTATTTGTTTTTCATTGTTTCCTTTCAATAAAGAGAAATTACTATTAGGAACTCAATCCTAAATGAAAACAAATACCAGCCTTATAAATCAAATGGCATGTGAAATTTTGCTTGCTTATAAATCTTAACATGCTTAATTGTCATGGATAACACCAAAGAAATAAACAATAAGGAAAAAATCAAATAAAGCAGTAAAGTAAAAAAAGACGGTAAAGAAAACCAATAAAATAAAACAATAAAGAAAAGAAATAAAAGAATGGTTGGCCTAGTTCCATTTGGTTCAACATTTTATTATGTGTTAATTAGGCGATAACTCATATGTAAAGCTGACTTTAACTATTAAAAAGTGATGTAGAGCTAAATTTAACTATTAAAAAGTGGGACCTTGTTTATTTGAGTGCTTGTTTTCCTATGTATTTAATTTATTTGTTTATGTTATCAAGTAATGAGGCCACCATTTTCTCAGAGATGGCTTTTTCATGCATTGTCTATTTATTTATCAAAGCTTTAAAGGTTATTCGATAATCATATCATAGGTAAATAAATAGAAGATGTTACACACACACACACACACATATACACACACTTTGATTATTATTATTATTATTATTAACTTTCTTCCTTCTCTCTTTGATATGGCATGCTTGATTGGATTTACTAGTTTAAGGGTGCTCAAGCCTTACCCTTTTGATTGCATCCCTGGTTTACTAGGTTGCCTAACGTGCATTAAAAATTTTATTTTGTTGTTTTAAAACTTTTAATAAACAAAAACATCTAGATATTTATATGAACATTATTCTTTTATCTCATTCTTTTATATGAGATAACTCATTTGTTATTTCTTGAGTTATATGCTATCATTTTTTACATGCATGTATATTTGATTTATGTGTAATAGGTACTCAAAAAGAATTCAAAGGGGTCCTTTTTTTCTGTTTATCCCCGTACTTTTTTCCTTAAAAACCAAACAACCTTGATGGTTTGATATAAAAATAACAAAACAAATGTACATATTTTAACTTGCATGCAATGCAACTAACTTTAAATATGATATTGTTGGATGATTGTTACCTTATCTTTGTATAACCAACCCCTCACCTTTGATCTCTAAACAAAACCAGTTATTTAGGTTTCTTATTTAACTTAAATCAAGTAACGACTCATTTTCTTTATTTTCCCTCTTAAAGCTCTTTGTCTAATGTCCCTTTACTACATTATGTTATTATGCTAAACAGTGATTGATTTTCTTTTAGAGTGAGTATAATTATTTAGGTTACTTTTATTCTTGATAGAATTCAGTTAAAGTGAGCTTGGTGCTATAACAAGTGGTTGCTATTAGTGCGAAGAAAAAGTGGTTATAATACATTACTTGGTTCCTCACCATTGCAAGTATAAACAAATAAAGGATTGGGAAGTCCCTAGGTGTACTTGGGGTTTGAATATGAGCATGGTTGAATGAGGTTAATCTTTATCTCTACACTATTTATTTTATTGTTTTGTGCTTAATTATTTAAAGTTCATTGTCTTTATATATATTTCCTTTATATTATTTCTTGTGTTGTCTTTAAATTTAGTCATAAGTTTTTATATATACATATAGTTGTTTTTATCCTATTCATATCTATTTATGCTTCCTCTGGACCTAGCAATTAGCCCTTCATTTGGAGTTTGGAATCTTGAATAGAACTTAACCATCTTAGAGAAAAGATCATGATCAATGAGAATAAGGCACCTTAGTTTGATGTCTCTAACTATGATTATTTGAGTTATAGGATGAAAGCATACTTGTTTTTACAAAATATTAAGATGTGAAATATTGTTAAAAATAGCTTTTAAATTCCTATAAAGATCGTAAAAGGTGTGATTAAGGAAAAACCCATGGAGAAATTTGTAACACTAAAAATGAGTTAAAGTTAGTAAATGTGAAAAGTGTATAAAGATAATATTGACATTAAAATGAAAGGCATTGCACTCAAAACTTCACATGATGATGATAGTGAAGAAGATGATGAATACATTAGTTTATTATGATAAAATTCAAAAGCATGTTAAAGAAGAAGAAACTCCGTAATAGACACAACTACAAAGATGATAAGTGTTAGACTAGAAAAAATGAAACAAATTATTTGTTATGAATGCAAGAAGCCTACACGCATTTAGAATGATTGCCTATTACTTAAAAGAAATTAAAAGCCAAAGCCAAGAAAGCTTTGAAATCTAATTTGAAAGGACATTTCCTAAGAAAAATTGATGGTGAATCCAAAATTGAAGGGATATACAATCCCTCTTATGGAAAAAATATTACAACATGTATTTCAAGAAAAAAAACAATGTTTTATGGAACATGTACATCTTATTTTTGGTGATCATATTTTTCCTACTATTGAATATATTTTGCTTATTGATAATTTAAAGGATAACTTGCTTAATATAAGTCAACTTCATGACAAAAACAATAAACTTATCTTTGAATTTGTGTTTTGCCTTATAGTGTACATGGAACATAAAAAAGTTATACCTCTTATGCTACTTGCTTATACTTTTTTTTTTCTATTTCAAGAACATAAAAAAGTTATACTTCATAAAGGTATACTTTTTATGCTACTTGCTTATACTTCTTTTTTTTCTATTTCAAGAACATAAAAAAGTTATACTTCTTATGCTACTTGTTTATACCACTTCTTTTCTTATTTCAAGTTATAACAAATAGATATTAGAAGAGCTTTTTCAAAGGAATATAATTTGGAGAGGATTTGTGTTGAACAACCATTCAAATATAAAAATCATTTGTCTATGGATTGAAAATGCTAAGTCAATTTTGTTTTTTCTCAAACGGTTATGTTATCAATAAAGTGGATTTTACTCTTTTGATCTTAGAACCTACCACACGTTTGAGTCGTTTGAGTCATTTGAGTCAAAACTCGACCCAACAAAATATAAATGGTACTAGCATATGTGCACACGCTCCGCAATGGATTAATAATAAAAAAAATTCAAATGTAAAAAAAATCTTAAGAGTATAGAGAATATTTTAAGTGCCTTGAATCTGGTTGGCATGCAAACTCAAGACAGTTAGGTCTAGCGGTCATGCCAGACCCAAAAGCCTTGGGTTTAGTTGGGTCTGACAGTCATGCCAAATCCAATAGCCTTGGGTCTAATGGCTAAGTAGACCCAAGAGCTAGGGTCTCACGGCCATGCCTAATAAAAAACTTTTTATAAAGTTTTCTATTTGTTATAAAAAAAAACATTTAAACTATCATTGAAGTATCCTAAACCAAAATGCTAAATAATGTTTTTTTATTTTTTTCTTAAAAAAACATTTAAATTATCCTTGAAGTATCCTAAATAGAAATCTGATTAGTACTTAAAAGTGCATTTTTATCAAGGTTTTATATCATCATTTTGCACTTAAAGTATTAGTAACTCCTTAACTAGAGCATTTTTTATAATATCATGTCTAATACTATAAGATACCTTTAATTTATGGTAAATGTTCATCTTAAATGCAGGCCTATCATATAAATAAAGGGATTGATTGATGAGTTTAACTACTGAAATTGAGAAGACAAAGAGAGGGCTAAGCTTAGAAAAAATATGTTGGTTTAGTCCAAACTGGAACACTGTGCAGTCATTAGGTCATATCTGGAGCTGTAGATCTTGGATTTCAGTTTGGTTTATATGGCTAGAAAGCTAAGACATAGACATAAAACATTCAGGAGAGTCAAAGACTCAATTCTGCTGTTTGGAAGTCCAAATCTTAGCATTAAAAGAGAAGTCTGAATCTGTCTTGCAGCCCAGACACTATTCAGTGTTCAACCCATATCTCGAGTTCTAGAAGTCCAAATGCACCGATTCTTTTCTTGTTGGAAAGCTGAGATAATTTTCTAGAACCTTCATGAAGACAATCTTTTCCAAATCTGATGTTAGCAATGATGTTTTGTTCAGACAAGAAGATAAAGATTGTCACCAAGTCAAGATGTGGCCACCCACTCAACAATTAGTCATCAAATCAATATTTCTGAATTTTAGCCTATAAAAGAAGGCATTTGTCATGCATTTAGGCATCTTGGTTTTCAAATCAAGATCATGTTCTTGCTCTCTCTCTTTATATTTTTGTAATGCTTAAGTTTTGGTTATATTAATCTCTTGTTTATGCTTTTCCTTTCCTTTCCTTTACTTAGTTAACTTGTATCTTATTTATGTTCTTATCTTGTTTATTTATGTTTCTCTCTTTCATTATGTTTAGCTAAGTTTATTATATCAAGGTGAAAAGGTTACATTAATAGTGTAAGAATAAGTATAGTATAAACTCAACATCAACTTTAATGTTTGATACTAACATGTTTTGTATTTGTTATCTTGTTCACTTTTAATAATTTGCTTGTTAAATGGTTAATCTACATTTATGTTGTATAACACATGGTACTACAAATACTTGGCACTTTCATAGCTCAACCGTATGGTATAACCGACACATTTGCTAAGAAAGGAACTTGATTTGTTGTTAACATAAGTTATAATCATGAATACCTGACAACATTTACAAGTCTTAGCATTATTCGAATAAGATAACTAATGTAATCATGTTAACAATTTATAATCCGATTGGAACTTCCTTTGTGTGTTGTTTCCAATTGAGTAATAAAAAGAGTTTATACTATACTTGTTTGAAATACCATTAGTGGATCCTCTAACCTTGACAATTTTTTTATCCTTATTCAATCCTTATATCAATATCACATCTCAAAGCTCTCTTCAACTCATTTTCTGTTATTATCTATTTCTTTATTTGTAGTATATATAGTTAACCTCCATGTGGTTCGACCCCGGTTTTGCCGGGTTATTTATTACTTCGACATTCCTACACTTGGGAGAAGACATCAACTCTTTGATCGTGTCAAAATCCTAATTAATTTTTTTAAAATATGTTTTTATTTTTTCTAAAAAAAAAATTTAAACTATCCTTAAAATATCCTAAATAGAAATGCTAATTAATTTTTTATATAAATGTTTTTTTATTTTTTCTAAAAAAAAAACATTTAAACTATCTTTGAAGTATCGTATATAATTTTTTTTTACAATAGCCTTGGATTTGGCTTGGATCATAAATAAGTTTTTTCAATAGCCTTGAGTCTGGAGGCAAAGCCAAACCTAATAGCCTTGGATCTGATAGAAATACCAGACTCAAGTGCCTTGTATCCAACGGCTATGCTAAACCTAAGTCTTTTGAGTCTGGTTAGGTCTAGCAGTCAACCCAAACCTAATAGCCTTGGGCCTGACAGTATGCTAGACCCAAGAGCCTTTGGTTTGGTGGCCATGACTAATTAATTATTTTTATAAATATTTTTTATTTATTATAAAAAAATAATTTAAATTACTCATAAAGTATCCTAAACCTAAATGCTAATTAATTTTTATTTTTTATATAGAAAAATATTTAAATTATCCTTGAAGTATTATAAACAGAAATTCTAATTAATTTTTTTTATTATTTTATTTTTTTCTTTAAACAAAAATTAAAATTATCATTGAAGTACCCTAAAATTGTTTTTTTATAAATGTATTCTATTTTTTAAAAAAACTATTTACACTATCATTGAAGTATTCTAAATATAAATACTAATTAATGTTTTTGATAATTGTCTTTTTTATTTTTTCATAAAACAAAAAAAAAATTAAAATACCCTTAAAGTATCCTAAATAATAGTTTTTATAGTGTTTTTCTATTTTTTATTAAAACAAATTTAATTATCCTTGAAATATTCTACAGAATTTTTTTATTAATTGTTTTTACTTTTTATAATAAAAAATTAAACTACCCTTGAAATATTATAAACAGAAATCATAATTAATGATTTAAAATGGTTTTCTATTTTATCTATAAAAAAACATTAAAATTTTTATTGAAGTATCCTAAATAGTGTTTCTATAAATGTTTTTTATTTTTTATAAATGCTAATTAATTTTTATTTAATTTTTATAAAAAAGTACATTTAAATTATCCTTAAAGTATCCTAAATAAGTTTTCTATAATTAGTTACTATTTTTCATAAAAACAAACATTTAAACTACCCTTGAAATATCCTAAATAGAAATTCTAATTAATTTTGTTTTAGAAATTGTTTTTATTTTTTATAAAACAAAACATTTAAACTATCTTGATCTAATCTAAACAGAAATTCTAATTAATTTTTTTATAAATTGTTTTTATTTTTTATATAAAAAAAATTTTAAACTATCCTTGATGTTATTTAAACAGAAATTCATATTAATATTTTTATAAATATTTTTTATTTAAACTATATTGAAGTAACTTAAATAGAAATCCTAACTAATTTTTTAAAAATTTTGTTTTATTATTTTTGTATAGGCTCTTTTGTCTAGCTGCCAAACAGACCCAAGAGCATTAGGTTTGACATCCATGCCTAATTATTGTTTTTACTTGTTATAAAAAAAACATATTTAAAGTACCCTTTAAGTATTCTAAATCAAATTGCTAATTAATTTTTTTATTATTTTTTATAATAAAAATATTTAAACTATTTTTTATCCTAAATAGAAATCCTAATTAATTGTTTTTTAAAAAAAATTATTTTTTATAAAAAAATATATAAATACTCTTAAAGTATCCTAAACAAAAAAGTTAATTAATATTTTTATAAATATTTTTTATTTTCTCTAAAAAAAACATTTAAAATATCCCTAAAGGAAGAAATCTTAATTAATATTTTTTATTTTTTTCAAAAAAAACAACATTTAAAATATTCTAGAAGTATCCTAAACAAAAATTCTAATTAATTAATTTTTATATTTTTTATTAAAAATATTAAAACTATCATTAAAGTATCCTCAATAAGTTTTATAAATGTTTTCTATTTTTAATAACAACAAAATATTTAAACTACTCTTGAAGTATCCTAAACAGAAATACTAATTAATTATTTTTATAATTTTTATTTTATTTTTTTATAAAAAAACATTTAAACTACTCTTGAAGTATCCTAAATAATTTCTTTCAATAGCCTTGGGTCATTTTTTAAACTACCATTGATGTATCATAAACAAAAAATGCTAATTAATTTTTTTAAATTGTTTTTTTATAAAAAAACTTTTTAATCTACCCTTGAAGTTTACTAAGCAGAAATCTTAATTAATGTTTTTTTAGAAAATTTTTTTATTTTTATAAAAAAAACATTTAAACTACCCTTAAAATATACTAAACAGAAATCTTAATTAATGTTTTTTTAGAAAAATTTTTTATTTTTATAAAAAAAAACATTTAAACTACCCTTGAAGTATACTAAACAGAAATCTTAATTAATTTTTTTTTAGAAATTTGTTTATTTTTATAAAAAAAAACATTTAAACTACTCTTGAAGTATACTGAACAGAAATCTTAATTAATGTTTTTTAGAAATTGTTTTTATTTTTATAAAAAAAATATTTAAATTATCTTTAATGTAACCTAAACAGAAATTCTAATTAATTTTTTTAAATTGTTTTTATTTTTTATAAAAAAAATTTAATTATCCTTGATGCAACCTAAATAGAAATAAAAAAAAAATATTTAAACTATCCTTGGTGTAACATAAACAAAAATCCTAATTATTTTATAATTTTTATTTTATTTTTTATAGGTTATTTGTTCTTGCGGTCAAGTAGACCTAGGAGCATTTGGTCAGACATCCATACCTAATTAATTTGTTTTACTTGTTATAAAAAAAATATTTAAAGTACTCTTGAAGTATCTTAAACCGAAATGCTAATTAATTATTTTTATTTTTTATAATAAAAACATTTAAACTACCTTTAAAGTATTCTAAACATGAATCATAATTAAATTTTTTTATTTTTTATAAAAAATTATTTAAACTACTCTTAAAGTATCCTAAACAGAAATGCTAATTAATTTGTTTATATATTTTTTTTTATTTTTTCTAAAAAAAACACATTTAAACTATCCCTGAAGTATCATAAATAGAGATCCTAATTAATTTTTTTTATAAATATTTTTTATTTTTTTCAAAAAAATATTTAAATTATCCTAGAAGTATCCCCAATAAAAATTCTAATTATTTTTTTAATTTTTTTCCTATAAAAAAAATTAAAAATATCATTGAAGTATCCCAAATAATGTTTTTATAAACATTTTCTATTTTATATATAAAAAAAAAACCTTTTAAACTACCTTTGAAGTATTCTAAATAAATTTTTTTAATAGCCTTAGGTCTGACGATCATGTCAGACCTAATAGCCTTGAGTCAGGTGGTCATGCTTCAACCCAACATGTGTCAATAATTTTTAAAATAAAAAATAGAAAAGGCAACGCTCCTCAATATCTACAATGCGGTTCATAGTATAAATATTTTATGTTTATAATATGGTTCATAGTATAAATACTCTATACATACAACACCAATACTATATACAACATACTAAAACCAGTGAGTTTGGGTGAGCCATATCAAAGACAAGCAACTGCCAAAACATTACTAATAGTAGGTAATGCAAAGATATAAAGAAACTTAATTTTGTAAACAAACGAATCAGCATTTTTCATGAAAGAGAACAACACAAGCAAGAAAAGGATTCGATGTTCTTCGCAGTACGACCATTAGAACATGAATATGATGCTTCTAATGGCATGCCATCAACCAAGTATCCTATATAATCCATGAAGGCCCTTAATGATGGAAAGCAATCAATATCTTTCAAATAATAGGAAACCAAGAGAGCCCAGGTAATTATACTAGTATAACTTCATCTAAAAGTATGAACATCGTATATTAATCTAGTTTTACTCTGTACTTTTCTTGGTTTCACTATTTCCAAGGCTAGAGAAAAACAACTTATGATCTGAGCTAGTGATGGAGACGCAAACAACTTATCTTGGGGCATATTCCATCATCACTAGTAACTTATTTTGGGGCATATGGGGGGCAGCTTCACTGTCACTCTCAAGAAATCTTGCTCGCTACACAAATATGAACGGGAAGAAAAAGATATGATCATAAGATGACATGAATTGTGGGGGCAGAGGGAGGGTCGCCCAGCAGCAGCAGCAGCAGCAGCTAAAGATAAAAAGGAGGAAAAGTAAAAGTCTACCGTGGATTTTGACAACACTTACTAATTACTAAAGCCATGTGTGGACGCACAAGAATGAGAGTATCATTCAACATTATGTAATATCTTTTTATGGATCAAAATGAGAATTTAAGATCTTGTCATCTCCAAGAATTACCCATAAAAACAAGTCTAAAATATCATAAATATGATAAGGTGATTGATTATATGAAATTTTTAATAATTATGATAGCATGGGATATTAATCAAACATTAGAAAAGGAGGAAATATGAAAAAAGTGAAAGAAAATCTCCCAGGTAGATGAATAGTTAAATTAGCAATGAAAAAGGTTAAAGTGATCTTAGCTCAACATAAATAGGTTTTGCTTAAAACACATGGTGTCAAATCTTTCTAAAATACAAAAACATGTCCTCGATTAACTTTTCTGAGTAAGAACTCTACCCATCAAAATCTAGATGGTACAAGCAGCAAACTAAAATTGATAACACCTTTTGTATCTTTCTATATTTTAAAAATTTCAAAACCATCTCAAATATATATTCATTGTTGTTTGAAAATATGATTGTTATCATTTTTTAAAGTGTTTTTCACTCGAAAATATATTAAAATAATATTTTTTATTTTTAAAAATTTATTTTTGATATCAGCACATCAAAATAATTTAAAAATACCAAAAATATTAATTGAAGCAAAAACAAATTCATTTTTTTTCAAAAACACTTTTAAAATGCAAAAACAAACGGTGATTTAAAATTAAAATCGTCCATGCCTGTGCATTTAAATCACCACCGCTTCCAATTGCATGATTGACTTCAGTATATAGTGATTATTCTCTCTGAATCAACGTTATCTTCTTCCTAATAAACTTTGGTAGTTTTTAAATTTTGAGGGTAAATTGATATAAAAATTATTTGATGGAAAATTAAAAATGTATTTTAAGGTAGTCCCAAAATTATTTATAAAATTTGAAAACTTATTTATTTCAATTTAAGTATTATATGATTAAAAACTTATTTCTTTATATACTATAATCTAACTAGATTAAGTATTATATGATTAAAGACTTATATGTGTATGTTTTCTTTTTTGTACCACTTTATTTAATAATTACATTACATGACAAAATAATTCTTCTTTATTTGATTTTTTCTTTGATCCCAAATCTTTTGAAATTTAATCAAGGTAATGAAAAACAATTACTATATTAGCTAGTAAATTAGGTTACATTAAATTAATTTTTAACGTACTTTAAGTTAGATTACATTCTATAAAAACTTGAGCTTATTTTTATTGTAATATTTTCTTCTTGTAAGGAATGATTTTTCTCTTATAAGAGAAAAATCAAATTATGAAAGTGCAAGTGGCACTTGAACCACTTAGGATTATTTTTTGAGTGTAAACCAAAGAGAGGTTTTCAATCCTAATCCTTAACAAAGATTATGTGAAAGGTTCTAAATATTGATCCTTAAAAAAACATTATGAGTGATGTTTTTTAATTTTTAGCCTGTAAAAATATTAGGAGATAGGTTTGATTCTAAGCCTATAAAAAGATCAGATTTGATCATGAGCTCATAAAAGAATTTGGTTTGATCTTGAGCTCAAAAACAATTGTGTAAGGTTTAACATTGAGCCCACAAAAGGATTGTTTTGACTTGAGCTCGTAAAAAAATAGGTTAAATCCTAAACCCATAAAAGGATTGGAAAAGGCTTTCAATCTTTGACATATGAAAAAGATTATATAAAGGTTTAGTCTCACTCGCTAAGAAAATCATGTGTGATAGTAAATACTTGAATGGTAATTCAAAAGATATAATAGGTGATTGTCCAAACTAATATAAAATTGGTGTGTGTCTCTCTTTCCTTATCTCTTTAAATTTGTGATTATTGATATTGTTTGGGTGTTTCGGCTACTTGGCTTATTAAGAGCTAATTTGTGCGTCTTGTTATTAATTATTTATTTTAGCATTGTTAAAGAAATTATGATTAATTTTGGCAATCTTGATTTAATTGGATATTAATTTTTTAAAGTGCTATAAAATTAGATAAAGTCATAATTCACCACCCCTCTTAGGCTTTTTAAGTTTTTTAATTGATATCAAAGCTTAGACTTCTTGTTTGAGGTTTAACCGCCTATGAGACAAAAGGGACAATGTCTAATTAGGGCGTCTTTTTTTGAAGATAAAAACTATCCTATTAGAAAGTTAGTATGCAAACTTTCCTTGAGTCTATTGATATTGAATTGTGAGATATCGTTGAGGATAAATATACTCGACCCACAATGATAAACTTGAAATAAGAAGTGATTCCTAAACCTATAAGTGAATGGGATTACAAACAAAAGAAAAGTCATAATTATAATTCAAAAGTGATGAATGCATTATTTTGTGCTCTTAATCATGTGGAGTTCACTAGAGTAAAGAATTGTAAAACATCTTTTAAAATTTAAAGATTTTTAGAAGTTACCTGTGGGGTAAAAGTCAAGTTAAAGACAGATTAATAAACCTTACTAAAGAATATGAACTCTTTAAAATAGAGCCATATGAGAGCATTCAGAAAATACACAATAGATTCATAACATTTGTTAGTAAACTAGTTAGCATAGGGAAAAACATCACCAATAACGAAATGATTGGTAAAATTTTAAGATCTTTACCTAGAGCTTGGGAAACCAAGGTAATGACTATTAAAAAGGCTAAGAATCTTAAGACTCTTAATTTTGATGAGTTTATTGGATCTTTAATTGCTTATGAAGGAAAAATCAAAGAGCTTAAGGTTAACAGTAGTAATATCAAGAAGAAATCCTTAACCTTAAAAGCCATAAATAAGGATGAGGATAGAAATGGATATAATGGTGAGGAAGATGAAGATCTAGCCGTAGTGACTAGAAACTTCACCAAATATTTGAGGATTAAGAAGTATGGTACAAATCATAGAAATTTTAGAAAAAAAAAGGGTGACAATAGAGAATCTAGAAGCCAGGATGCTATCTTTTGCTATGAATGCAAGAAGTCAAGTCATATGAAGTATTATTGCCCAAATGTCAAAAAGATATCAAAGTGTGATAAAAAGAAAAGGGCAATAAAAAGTCTACTTATGATGACAATGATGATAATACCACTTCTTCAAGTGATGATGATGATTCAAAATTGGAGAAATTAGTCAATCTATGTATGATAGCTAATATTGACATCACCAAATAAAAAATTTGCTTAATGGCAAATAGCAACATCGATATTGATAAGGTAAATGAACTTGAACCTCAAATTACTTTTGATGAATTGCAAGATGCATTTGATGAATTGTTTCATGATTACAAAAACAAATACATAAGAAAACATTTTTCTATAAAATAATTAGATGCAATCTTAAAAGATTTTGATGTCTTAGAAAGAAAAAATAATAAAGTCTTGTTAACAATGAACATTGGTTTTAAAAGGCCATTGGATTTTTTCAATGAAAAAATAGTCTAAGAAAATGAGATTTTTAAAACTCAAGTTATTGATTTAAATTTTACTTTGACTAAATTTACTAAAGGAAATGAGAACCTAGATAGACTTCTACCAAGTCAAAGATGTTTTGAAAGAAAAGTAGTTTAAGATATGATCCAAAAAAATTTAAAACTTTACTCAAATTCATTGTTAAAGCATAAACATCTTCAAGCCTATGCAATTCTTGTGGAAAAAATAGTTTTCATGAAAAGCATTGCATGCATAAAAATATCTCATCTAAAATTAAAAATATTTGGGTGCTAAAAGACACATTTACTAACCAAAATGGACCCATGAGATTATGATACCAAAACTAAATAGTTAAGATTTTTTCTTGTAGAAAAATAAGGACAAACGGTATTTGGATAGTAAATGTTCAAGACAAATGACAAGAGACAAATTCAAACTCACCTTTTAAAAAAAAAACAAATGTTAGATATGTGACATTAAAAGACAATAACCAAAGAAAAGGTAAAAGGTATCGGTAATATTAAAAAATTCCCCTACTAATTATGTGATAAGGGTCATAAATGTTATTTTAAGCAAATATCAAAGTATTTCTATGGTAATAGAGGTTTTTTTATTCTTTGCATTGCTTAGTAATTAACATTATTGATAACAAAATAATTTTCAAATGAAAAGAATTGAAAATATTTATATAGTTGATTTAAGTAAGATTAATAATGATATTAAGTGTTTTTAGTGCTTTGGTAGACTCACCTTATTATTGGCATAGAAGAATTGGGCATACCTTGTGTTTGGCATAGAAGACTTAAACATGCCAACATGAAATTAATTGAAAACTTATCAATTAATTAAGAAAGAGTTTTTAATTAAAAACTTTCACAACTTGAGTACAAAAAAAAAGTGATTTGTAATGCTTGTCAATATAGGAAACAAGTCAAAATCTCCTTCAAAGCCAAGAATCAAGTCTCCATAAATCAAGCACTATAACTACTTTATATGAATCTTTTTGGTCCTATACATGTTTCAAGTCTTAGTGGTAAGAGATATACATTTGTCATTGCAGATGATTATAATTGGTTTACATGGGTTTTATTTCTTACACATAAAGATGAAGTAATTGAAGGCCTTTTAAAATTTTGTAAAAAAATTTAAAATGAAAAATATTAATTGATTTCTAAAATTAGAAGTGATCATTGTGGAGAATTCGATAATTTTTCTTTCAAAAATTTTTGTGAAGGAAATTGTTTCAAACATTAACTTTCTACTCCTATAACATAACAAAATAGTGTTGTTAAAAGAAAAAATCACTCTCTTCAGGAAATGGGAAAACCTATGTTTAATGAGTATAGTTTGCCTTAATATTTTTAGACGGAAACCACAATCACCTCTAGCTATATTTCAAATCAAGTTTTTCTTCGATCAATTTTTTCACAAAACTCTATATGAGCTTTGGTTTGAAAGAAAACCTAACATGTAATATTGTCATGTATTGGATCAAAATTCTTTATTTTAAATACCAAAGATAATTTGGGAAAGTTTGATGTCAAATATGATGAATTTTTTTTTTTTGGTTACTCTTCTAATAGCAAAGCAAAATGTCACATATTGGCTAATTTGATGAGTCTCCTATTTTTAGGGACCAACATCATGTTTCTTGCAAATAACAAAAAATAAATTAAAAATAAACTTAGAAAATAATTATGATATTTAATGGCAATAAAAAAAAGTTAAATTTAGAAGAATACACATGGAAGAGATGATCTTTCATAAGAAAATATGTGATAAGGGTGACATTTTATTTCTCTTAAATATAACTAATCTCTTACCTGAATCTTTGAAATCAGTGTTAATATCTAGGATTCCTAGTTTTCTCTAATTATTAGGTGGTGACTCCAGTTTAACTCCTTTTCCTTTATTTTTTTAAAAAGTCTTAATCATTGTCATGGTGTGGCACACTTCATGTGAATAACCTTACAACACTTGATGCTTACAATCTCTCTAATCTAAAAGCTTTCATTTTTTTCATAATCTTCTTAAAGCTTTAAACTCTATTTGTATCAATCCTCTTTTTTTTCACATTCTTGAGCTAGATTATATTTCATAAAGACTTGAGTTTAATTTATTATAATCTTCTCTTTAGTGTAAGTTGTGAAAAATCCTTGTGAAAGAAGACATATTGTGAAAATCTAAGCAGCACTTGAATCATTTGAGAAAATATTTGGTTGTAAGCAATTGAAAGGTTAAGGTCTTAATTCTTGAAAAATATTATGAGTGAAAGGTTTTCTATTCTTGATCCTGTAAAAATATTAGTGTATCAGTAAGGTCTCAATTGTTAAAAAGACCTTGAGTTGATAGTGAAAACTGAAATAGTGGTTTAAGAAGTGAAGTAGCTAATTGTTCAAACCACTATAAATTTGGTGTATCTCTCTTGATCTCTATCTCATTTTATTTGTTCCTTTCATATTTGATATTTATTGTCAAAATTTAAAGTGTTAAAAAATTAAATGTCTTAAAGTATTAAATATTCAATTAAACTCTAATGCACCCTCTCTCTTAGGTTTTATTTTAGATTTTTAGAGATAGGACAAAGAAAGTCATAAAAAAAATAGAAAAGAGAAAAAGATTTCATTCAATTATATTTTGGGCATAAAAAAGTTAAAATTAGCACCAATGGGTTCAACTTGAAGAAGAAAGTTCAATAGAGGTGATTTTTCTCTTTAACCATGATAGAAAAATAGATTAAGCTTGTAAAGTTATTTTTTATTTGGTTTAATTTTTAGTTTTTAGATTATTTATAGGTGTTATTTAGGTTTTAGAATTTTCTTAGGTTTATTTATGAAAAATATATTGAAATTTGGTTTTGGAGTCCAAATTATTCGGACTTTGATTTTTCAACCACCTCTAGTGATTAGAATTTGTTATAGTAGATGACATGTTATCCTTTTGTTTTTGAGAAAATAAAAACTCATGAAGATGACTTGTTGTCCGCTAGATATAAGAAAAAAAAAAACAAGAAACAAATATACGGATCTAGACTACCATGGGCACAAATGAAAACACAAAAAAGACAATTAAAATAAGCAGCACAAAATTCTTTCAAATAAGGCCACACCATGAACCTTAATTTGAAATTTTATTACTAAATATTTTCAAAACATAAATATATTTCAATAAAAAAAATCCTTGTTACAAATATTTTAGGCTTTTTATATACTAGTAAAAAGTCTTAAACAAAAATAATAGAGTGATCACGAATCCATATCTAGTTTTGATGATCCATTTTAGAGGTATGAGCAGAGGAGACAACTCCTTGATCGGAACGAGTATTGTGGAGATTTTAGTGATCCAATTTATAATGAGATATATGTGAATTAGTATTTTTCATCAATTTATGATGTTTATTTTGACGATAATTATATTAATAATGATAGAATAAGCAATGACAGTAATGGCAATAAAGATATAATCAATGGTGTTTTCATTGATAAGTTAGAGTTTGAGTGCAAAAAAAAATATGGAAGGTGGCCAACAAAAAAAAATTGATGTAGACTTGTTGGTTTTCTTATTACAAGTTTACTATTATCATTAAGATAAATTTATTTAAGGGTTATATGGATACAACACATATTGATGAAGGAAGTTTGAGGTTTGCAATTTATTATCGTAGAAACCAATGGAAGAGAAATCATTTCTCAATTAATTCTTTTTATGAAAAATTCAACATGAAGAGAATGAAGTTGATGTATGAAATTATTGTGCATTCAAAGAGAAGAAAGAAAAGGGATTAGAGAACCTTGATTGGACATCCATAAAATCAAGGCAAGAGTAATTTAAAATTGAGTGTGAGTTTTACAACCTGGACAAATTAATGTAGGAGGTTTTTTAAAAAAATTATTTTTCCTTATTTAGTTTAGAAAATTAAGTATTTTAATTAATAATTTTATTTCTCCTAGTTTGTTTATGAATTTTATTACTTTTTCTTTATTTTTAGGTTTTTTAATTTGTTTAGGTGTGTTTTTATTTATTTATTTAAGGAGTTATAAACCACTTACAAAGAAAGATTACTTGAAAAGAAAATATCTAATAATAAAATTCTAAATTAAGATTTTTATGTAGCAATCCTATTCGGTAAAAATTTTGTGTTGTTTGTTGTTATTGTTTTTCTTGTATTGTTTTTATATACATCCAATATCTAGGCACTTGAGCTTTTCTATTTTTATGTAAAGCTGCATAAACCTCGACATCCAAACCCATACATGTTTAGGTTGGCCCTCCCCCTTAATAATTTTTAATATTCTAAAATAAAATCCTTTAAAATAAAAAAAAATACAATGATATTTTAAAAATTATATAATGATATTGTAACAACCCCAAAATTTATATTCAAAACAAAGAGCAATGACATAATAATTCAGTTAAGATTAGGGTAATTTTTTATTTTATTTTTGCAATCAATCAAAAATCCGACAGAGTTTTCTCTATATTTATAAGTACCAAGTTATCGACTTTTCTTCCACAATTTTCAATTATCAAATTTCCTACTTGTTATATTATCGAGGACTTCATCCTTTCATTACATCATAATTTCTCAATAATCAAATTCACACATATTTAAATAATTTAATATCACACATTTACATAGATGCAATTCAATGAATTATTCTACAAATTATAACCGAAGTACATTACACAATTCAAAGATTTATAAATAAAAGCCATGAACGAAATTATAATTGAAATAAGTACATAATTAAAGAAGAAATTCATAATTAAAATTATACTAAAACAAAAAAAGCTTTCGATAAACTATTGACTCATTAAATTTTGAAATTTATATTACATAACAAAATAATAAATTTATTCATTACAAAATGATACCCAACAAAATATAAGGAAACTAATCTATTGTTTAGTCCAGTATAGAGATGTACCTGAAAATTGATTTAATACAATAATTCGATTAGATAAATGAAATAAAATATCAATAAATTCTTTCTTAATTTCTTTTTTTCTTTATTTTTGAAAATTTACTCATAAAATCATTAAATTAATTTGCTCATCTAGTAATATATATTTCAATTAAATTTCAGAATAATCCTTAATTATTTTTTGAACATCAACCAAAAATATAATTATTCATATCGTTCATTAACCCGAGCATTAATTCCACTAATAGGTGATTAATGTATTGCCCGCCCATTCAACAAGCACTAATTCTATCAATCCAAAAAAATAGTTCAATGATTCAGTCATTCATCAGAGTACTAATCTCATTAACCATGAAATTAATTCCTCATCATGTCCATTTGCTAGGGCACTAATTTCATTAAACCAGGAATTAGTTCAATGATTTGTCCATTCACTAGGGTATTAATCTCATAAAAGAGAGAATTAATTTCTTATTACACTTATTCACCAGGGCACTAATTCCACTAATCCAGAAATTAGTTCAATGATTTGTCCATTCACTAAGGTATTAATCCCATAAAAGAGGGAATTAATTTCTTATTACACCTATTCACTAGAGCACTAATTCCACTAATCTAGGAATTAGTTCAATGATTTACCTATTCACCAGGGTATTAATCTCATCAACCAGGAAATTAATTCTTTATTACGCCTATTCACTAGGACACTAATTTCATTAATCCATAAATTAGTTCTTCACATCATATATCTTATTTCCTCAAGTAAACAATATAACAATTACTAATCTATTAATCATAATTAATCAGATAAAAATACATATTGACCAATAATAAATTTGAGCACTATATAATTATCTAACAACTGAGTTCGAGTTAAAGTTTCATGTTGCGGTGTTAGCAGACTCTCCTAGATTAATAAGTATATCACATCATTTCTTTACACACACACACACACTCAAACATCATAATATTCTACTTTTTATATGGATACAATGAATAAATGAAATCCTTCTAATTATCCTTTTATTTGCCAAAAAATTAGATTTAAAGAGAAACATGAAAATTTCCTTCTTTCTGTTGTAAATCTTTTTCCTATTCTTCAAATTCTCACATTATAACACAATTCATTTCATCATTCAAATCAATACATATATATATTTCTTTAATTTTATTTGTTTTTTCGCCAAAATTTACACTAAAGAAAAACATAAAAATTTCATGTTCTATTCACTCTTTAACATTAATTTCATCTTTTTTTTTATACAATCTCATCATCTTATCAAAATTCTTAAATTATTATTATTATTATTTTGTCAAAAATCCCTTCTTCAAGAACACTTAGAATTTTGCTTCAATTACCATAATTTCTTACTTTTTATGCTCCCTTCAATAATCTTAACATAATTTCACAATCAATTGCAACTTTTCCCAAAAATTTATCAAGAACTATAATTTTAATTTTACAAAGTTCAATAAATTTAAAGTACACATTCTTCAAGAATCTTTATTTAAAAGTGTTAAAGCACCTTACCAGGCAATAGCTAAAACTTTAACTCTTTTAAATTGATAAATTTTTCTTAACTCTGATTTCTTTCCTCTCTTTAGTTGAATGCTTCTCCTTCTCCTTTGAAAAATAAGGTTTTTTTTTGTCTTTCCTTCCACGCACACACACTTGAACACAAGCAGGCGCGCGTGCATAGACACACACTTAACCTTTTTACAAATTCCTTCAATGTCCTTTAATAGTAACTTATATGATTTTTGGGTAAATTTTTTCAAATCCTGATACCTGTTTGTACCAAATTTTACTCGAGCTATTTCAAATATCACTAAGGGCCTATTTGGGAGTGTGATTGAGGTTACTTTTCAAAGTGTTTTTCACTCAGAAATGCATCAAAATAATGCTTTTTATTTTATTTTTTAAAAATTATTTTTAACATCAGCACATCAAAATGATCTTAACACATCAAAAAAAATATTAATTTGAAGCAATGATATTATATGGGGTTTTATAAATACTTCGTACAATCTATCATCATTCTTATAATTTAATTTATCACTTACCATTTTTTTTTTATAATCTTGACTCTTATTATTATCAATGATATTATTTGGGGTTTTATAAATACCATAATTTTCAAATAAGATGAGAGATTTTTAATGGTAATGTTAGCAATTAGTTTATAAATAATTATATATTAAAATAAAATGCATAATTTTTATTTTTTTTTGAAATTCCTTGTTGATATTCAATAAAAATAAAATGTCTGATTATAAAAATTATCAAATCATATTTTTTTAACCGGAAAAGATTCTTTTCATGAAGTCTTTATTAAAAAAGTCTATATATATATATATATATAATCAAAGAAGTGATTTTTAGGGAGAGAGACTTTTCTAAGCAATTCATAAAAATAAAAATAAAGAGTTTTTTTCCTGGGCAATTGCATTTTGATAGTTTCTAGTAGAATTGTTTTCCATATAAGAGAAACATTGTCCTCAATTTTATCATAAAAAAAATTTATCCTGTTCTCAATTTTATCATAAAAACAATTTATCCTTAACTTATGATGATGAAATTTCTCTATAAATTAAATAAATAAACTTATACACATACACTAATTGTTTTAATGCAAAATTTTATAATTTAGTTGGTAAAATAAATTTTCTTAGCTTTCAATATTTTTATAAAAGCTATTATTAATAAAACAAAATGCAGGGAAAGAAAAATAGTTA
>Ga0325411_1000371_pt1:0-45000 | contig 46177 bp, 34 predicted proteins | sample PopdelMetagenome_13_FD_206181 | JGI IMG/M metagenome (GOLD analysis project Ga0325411, IMG submission 206181) | Populus deltoides microbial communities from Bellville, Georgia, United States - Xylem-PdIQD-R4 | ecosystem: Host-associated > Plants > Phyllosphere > Stem > Wood/Secondary...
CCCCCCGCACTTGCTAATATATGAGTGCACACAAACCTTTTAGCTTTCAGTGTTTACCCCTCTTGTTTTGGTGAAATGGAAGATAAGGAGTGGGTTCTGGTGCAGCGTTCTACAGAGAAGGATTGGTGGAATCCGAGTTTGATGGAGGATAACAATGGAGAAAGTTCTAAGCCATTGAAGGTTACCTTTAGTGGGCCAGCTAAGCATTGGACGGACGCAATTCCGTTTGGCAATGGTAGGCTTGGTGCCATGATTTGGGGTGGTGTTGCATTAGAAACTCTCCAACTTAATGGTAACTAAAGGAAAATGACTGTTGCTTTTGTTTCAAGATATGGAAATTCTACTTAATGAGCGCTTCCAGGAAAAACAATTCTTACTTTACAGTAAACAATGAATTTTTGTATTTGATTATGGTATTTGTGGTTTTAGCGCTCAATCTTTGATTATTAGGAAAAGATTGTATACTTTTCTTTAGGTCATTGATCTGGAACATCAGATTTACATTCTGTATGATTTGAACTGTTTTGATTCTACCAGGCTTGTGCAATATTACTTTTCTGATTAGTTCCTGTGGAGATCTACTATATGCATGTTGCTGATTGGTTGTTAGGAAATTGGAGATAAGGTGTTTTGGTTTTATATGCTTTACGATAATTCAGTTTGCGACCATGGGAAAAAGGGTTTTTTTTTTTTTTTAATGAAGAACATCTCACTTTATGCTTTATGCCAATGGAGTTTGATTTTCCTTTATTTGTTACCAAATAGAGTGAGTGAAGTATTGTGGTCTCAGTTCTCAACTTTCACTATAGATCAGTGAAACAGAGCTGCTCGTCTGCTTTGTCTGATATATGATAAACTTGCCCCTCATCCTCGCTTTCTCTTTGAGGAAGGCTCACAGTATTACTATCTGGACTCTCTTGTAGAGGATACACACTGGACTGGAATCCCAGGAGACTATACTAACCCTAATGCTCCAGCAGCCCTGTTAGAGGTCAGAAAACTTGTTGATAATGGCCAGTATGCTGAAGCTACAACTGCAGCAGAAAAACTTTCAGGAAATCAATCTGATGTATGTATCACTCTCAGGTGTCATTTATTTCGCTCCTTTTATTCTCCCACAAGTAAGCTTCTGGCAATTTATAGATTTGTTAAGCTTATTATTAGACCGATGAGCACTCGCCATTCGAAGCAATTGATTTGAAATCCCAGTTGCTTTAAATGTTGATAAAAGATGCAAACAGTACGTCAGTTATGAATATGTTATTTGGTTAATTGGAAATACGTCAGTTATGAATATGTTATATGGTATAAATTCTGAAAATTGATCAATATTAATCATGTAGTACTTTGAAGTTGAGTGTAGTGGTGAAAGCTTGTTTAGTTATCTTTCTGAAACATGTGTAATAGGAACACCTCAGTGGACTGGTGCATATTCTGAGCAGGCGACTCTGGTTTTTTTATTCTAATCTTATCATAGAGTAATACAGAATATAAGCTAGACGATTGAGCACTGACATAGCCAATAGTGGAGGATGATAGATTGGGACTTCCTGGCTCTGGGTTGGTGCCTAGTGCATAAATGCTTGGGCCAGGACTTCCTTTACCCCAAACCAGTAATATTTTCTCTGGCCAGGCCTACTGCAAAAATTTTCTCCTAATAATTATTTTCTGTTGTTAAAGGTTTACCAACTACTTGGCGATATCAAGCTGGAATTTGATGATTCACATCTCAAATATGATGAGAAAACATATAAGAGGGAGCTGGATTTGGACACAGCAACAGCAAGAGTAAAATATTCTGTGGCTGATATCGAATATACGAGGGAACACTTCGCTTCTAATCCTAATCAAGTGATTGTGACAAAGATTTCTGGGAGCAAACCAGGGTCTGTATCATTTACAGTGTCTCTGGATAGTAAGATGAGTCATCATTCATATGTAAAAGGTGAGAATCAGATTATAATAGAAGGAAGTTGTCCTGGTAACAGGTATGCTCAAAAGCTGAATGAAAATGACAGTCCACAGGGAATTCAGTTTACTGCAATTCTCGATTTACAAGTTAGTGAGGCCAGAGGACTGGTTCGTGTTTCAGAAGATTCGAAATTGAGGGTTGAAGGTTCAGACTGGGCTGTTTTACTTTTAGTGTCCTCGTCTTCATTTGACGGGCCATTTACTAAGCCTATCGATTCCAAGAAGAACCCTACTTCAGACTCCCTGAGTGTATTAAAGTCAATAGGCAATTTGTCGTACGTTGATCTATATGCACATCATTTGGATGATTATCAGAGTCTTTTTCATCGTGTTTCACTCCAGCTTTCAAAAAGCTCCAAGAATGTTTCAGGAAATGCATCTTTGACTAGAAAGGAACATATGCCCTTTAGGAGTGATATATCTTTGAAGGGAAGTGAAGATGATACAGTTTCGACTGCAGAGAGGGTGAAAGCCTTTCAAACTGATGAAGATCCATCCTTGGTGGAGCTTCTATTCCAATATGGTCGATATTTGCTTATTTCTTGTTCAAGGCCTGGAACCCAAGTGGCAAATCTGCAGGGTATATGGAACAAGGATCTTACACCACCATGGGAGTACGTTCAGCATTACTCCCTCTATATATTTTTTTGGTTACACAATCACTATAATTTTTTATTGCTTGATATACATTTTCTACACTACATTTATATTTCAGAAAATGTATTGTCCATCCCCCCCAAAAAAGAGGGTGAAAGAAAATAAACAAGATAGCTTTCTTTTGTTCTGTCTTTCTTACTGCACCCCTGACAGTTTTCTATTCTTTTCTTTTCTTTTTTGGTGAAAAAGCCTGGGCTTCAATTGCATTCCTACATGTTAGTTTAACAACTTAAACAACTTTCTCTCAGGATAAGTAATTACCATTATTGTGATGCATCCGATTTCCTGCAGCTTTTTGCATCAAAAGCTTCTCTCTTGATGGTTCTCTCTCTCTTGTTTTTCAGTGGTGCTCAACACTTGAATATAAACCTACAAATGAACTACTGGCCTTCTCTTTCTTGTAATCTAAAAGAGTGTCAAGAACCCTTGTTTGAGTACATCTCCTCTCTGTCAATCAGCGGGAGCAAGACTGCGAAAGTAAGTCTCCTTTCCAACCTCCTCTGCTGGTCCTTGCATTTCTTTTAGTCCGTATATTATGTAAAGGCTTCATGAATTTTCTTTGGAAGGGGACTTTCTTTAGTAGTGAGCCTGTGGATAAAATACTAAAAAGATTTGCCCAGGCCTTAAATTTTCTTCAAAATGTCCATCAGCTCCCCTTTGTACCTGGGAATGCGTAACTTTTCTTATTTGGTACTGAATATTACAGGTGAACTACGAAGCAAAAGGTTGGGTTGCACATCAAGTTTCTGACCTGTGGGCGAAAACATCACCAGATGCAGGTCAAGCTTTATGGGCTTTGTGGCCAATGGGTGGCGCCTGGCTTTGTACACACTTGTGGGAGCATTATACTTACACGATGGACAAAGTAAGATTCCAAATCTCAGCAACTTGGTACTTCTAGCAGATATCAACACAAGTGTGGCATCTGCTAACAAGGCACACAAAATCGCAGTATTGAAAAATAAGTATCAGGGAACACCTTACTCGGTTTTAGTGATCCTAATGACTCTTCAGAGATCCATGGTCATTTTTTAGTAAGTGTTCCATTGATCTCTTTGCTGTGGTAGTAGTTACGATTAGGAAAAGAAAAGGAAAAGAAAAACGAGAGGTCAAGGGAATGGAGAAGTAAAATCTGAAGCCATAAAACAGTCCCCTCTAACAAGTTAGTGGTCTTTGCTGGTGAAGCACTCAACTCATGCTGGTATTTTTGCCCTTGCCATTGTTTCAACTTCATGCACTGGTACAGAAAGACAAGCATTTATACTTTATAGGTCCAGGGAAGTCATACCTAGGATCCAATCCACTATGACATTTCAGGAAAGGGTTTGAGTGGCGTTATTGCTTCATTGTTTGTTAGACAAAGAGGCTTGCACTTAATATTAACTGATTAGTGAAACAACTGCTGTCCCTTTAAAGAAACTGATAAATAAGTTGAGTGAAGATATTTTTGTCTGAAAATAATTTCTCTGAAGGGGGTAGGAGAATCTCTAAATTGTAGTTACTACCATTGTTAAAGTTGGTTGACTTTAGATTTGATGCTCTAAGGAAAGGGTTATAAGAAAAACTCGGAGAGTCTAGAGTTTTGAAGTAAGTTGCCATGGGCTAATACCATTTATGACATCCATAAGCACCTGTGATGACAGAACATCCATGATAATTGTTTTAACTTTTAACTGCTCTAGGAGACATCATTATTCATCCTGTACCAAAGAGCTTTATATGTGTTTTGCTTGCAACTTAAAATAGGTATTACAAATGTTATTTGTAAATTGATGATTGTTAACATAGTGCTGCATAAAATAGGTATTACAAATGTTATTTGTAAATTGATGATTGTTAACATAGTGCTGCATAATTAGGATTTTCTAAGAGATAAGGCATACCCTTTATTGGAAGGATGTACATCATTTCTGTTGGATTGGTTGATTGAAGGGCCTGGAGGATATCTGGAAACCAACCCGTCAACTTCTCCAGAACATATGTTTATTGCTCCAGATGGTAAACCTGCAAGTGTCAGCTACTCATCAACTATGGACATGTCAATCATAAAAGAAGTATTTTCTGCAATTGTTTCTGCAGCTAAGGTGATACCCTTTTTCCCAGTAACGGTAGTTCAGTCGTTTACTTTTGTTGACTCCTTATCTGTGTATGCTCGTAAGTTTATTACAAACAGATTCTGGGAAGAAATGAGGATGAACTGATTCAAAAAGTTCTTGAAGCTCTTCCTAGGCTTTTACCAACAAAAATTGCTAGAGACGGTTCCATTATGGAGTGGGTATGTTTCTTGACTTGAGTTTCTCAATTTTTCCTGAGAAGTTAAAAGATCCAGTACAAATAATAATTTTTTTCTCTGATCAGAAATTGTATCATATTTCATGGTTAAGAAGTTTTCTCTATGCTATTGACAGGCACAGGATTTTCAGGACCCAGAGGTTCACCATCGACATGTATCACACCTCTTTGGCCTTTTTCCAGGGCATACAATAACTGTAGAGAAAACTCCAGATCTATGTAAAGCTGCAGGCAATACCCTTTACAAAAGAGGTATATATCTAATGCCTACATACTGGATAGGTAATTGGTCATGAAATGCGCTGTTTAGTTTAAAGAAGTTTTCAGAAAAGAAGGTAACTAAACCGTGAAACAGAAGATGACAAACGTTATCTTCTGATTGCCCTTCTAAAATTTGATTTTGTAGAAACACCTTCACGCCATTGTGGTGCTGAAGATTTTAGAGCTACTTTGTTTACTCAATCTCAAATTGAGAACTTGCATGCAGCTGTGCTGTTTGGCTATTGATTCTGATGGTAACTGCACTGAAGTAATTATAGGGTCATTTCCCGTTTGCTCTAGTTAAGTCTGAAGCGTTTGCTTTACAAACAGGAGAGGATGGTCCAGGATGGTCAACCATGTGGAAAGCTGCACTGTGGGCACGCCTCCACAGCAGTGAGCATGCGTATAGGATGGTCAAGCATTTGTTTGTCCTGGTGGACCCGGAAAATGAAGGCAATTATGAAGGAGGATTATATAGTAACTTGTTCACTGCACACCCACCTTTCCAGATTGACGCCAACTTTGGGTTAGCAAATTTTTTTTTTTAATTTTCTGTGAATGAAAGTGCAAGCAATCATCAGTTCTATATGTAGACTTCAGCAAAACATGGATTCTTGACAAACATTTCCTTTTAACAATTATGCAAGTTACTGAAAGATCTCATAGTTTTTCAATATTTATTTTCATTTCAGTTTTCCAGCAGCGATTGCAGAAATGCTAGTCCAGAGCACTGCGGAAGACCTGTACCTGCTCCCTGCCCTTCCTCGGGATAAGTGGGTTAATGGCTGCGTTAAAGGACTGAAAGCACGTGGCAAACTGACAGTAAATATATGCTGGAAAGAAGGGGATCTTCGTGAAGTTGGGCTTTGGTCGAACGAACAGAATTCTCTTAAACGATTACATTATAGAGGAACGACAGTGAAAGCAAATTTATCGCCTGGTAGAGTTTACACATTCAATAGAACGTTGAAATGCATTAAGAAACAACCTCTCCCATCAGCAGCTTCCTGTTGAATGTTGAGATTTAAGCAATTCTTTGAAAGAAAAAACATTGAACTTTCGTGAATAAATCTGCCAAGGAACTACAGATTCTTTCCATGCTACCATGATTTTAGTTTAAGAAATCTTCTGTCCTTGTCATTGTTACTCTTGTTTATTATACTTAATGACAGTTTTTGGCCAGATATATTGAAAGACTAAATTAGCTTTCATTCATCGTCTTAATTGCGTGCAAAGTTTCCCCCCTCTAAAAACAAGAAGTCGTTATAAATCCTGTAGCTAACCAAAGCCAAATCCCACGTCCTCTTATAACTAGCAGAAAGAAATAAAGAAAGAAAATAGGAGAGCACCAAGAAGGGTAATTTCACCACCTCTTCTTCTTCTCTAATCTCCTATACCCTCTACACCAAAAGCCAAATTTGTTCTATTATCTTTTATCTTTCTTTCTGAGAAAAAAATGCAGTAGAGGCCAATAAACAGCTCGTTTCGAGCACCTGTTCAAGATCAGGATTACATAATCAATATAGAACAGGCATTCAAGAAAATAAAATATGCACCAAGAAGGGTGGATAAAAGATCTGGCTAGTTTTTCCGTCTTAGCATTCTTAATATGATGAGTGAAAAATGGGTTCATGCTATTCCCGTGGTTGTGTTGCTGTGCCTCCACACTCTGGTGGTTCTCTTTTCCAGGTGCTTAGTTCTTACCCTGTCTCTTTTATTGCTTTCTATTCTTTAATATTGTCATGACCCGATCCATAACCAGCATATAAGCAATTCCCTCTCTAAATTTTATTACCTATCCGAACACAGACATATAAACTTTTTCACCTATATAAACAAAATAGAGTTCTCCACAACATCGATAACAAAACTATCATGTAATATAAATTGATCGTTTTAATATAATTTTTAGTAATTTATAGAGCACTATCTAGACATAAAAAAAAATATAATTACAATCAAAAGATCAGGTTCTAACAATTCAATAAAAGCAATTTGCTAACAAATTATAAGCTTGAAAAGAATGAATAACAAGAGGGTGAGTTCAACAATTCAGTGAGTAAATAACGTTCAATATACACATACAAGGTAATAAAACAAAGAGAAATGTATACAAATTTGACTTTAAAATTTTACAAGAAAGTTTCATAAACAGGCCATAACAAAGAATAACATAAGGTAAGTTTCGTTATAAAATCAAAATGCAATAAACAAGTGGCTCCAAATTGTGGATGATCAGTCCGCATAGGTTGGTAACTCCCCCAACCAACTAGGATTCAAATACGATGTGCACAAAGATAACACTACTCTGCTAGCATGAGTATTCTGACCGATATTTTAAGGGTCATATCATAACCAAACACACAGAATCATATCTCAAAACTTAACTCATGACATCAATCAAATGAAAAACTATCAATTTAAAAGTGTATAATAACTCATATCAAATATTCAATTTCAATAAGTGATCATGTTTAATTATAAACAAGAAATAAATAACAATATAAGAATTATCAAGAAGCATGATCAATTTCATATTAACAATTCAAGTATTTATACTAATCCTCTAGCATATGAAAAATTATCCACTTATTTAACTCAAAAACAGAAAGAACACAAAAGCAAATATCAAAGGAAATCCTATCGATGTTTCGCAGGTAGAATATCAAGATTGTCTAAATATAAAAGAAGACATATTAAAAAACAACTTGAAAATAATATACAATATATTTAATACACTTAACTTAAGATCTAACTCATAACCTTATACATTTAGGAATCAAAACGTAATTATAAATCAGAATCGATCCATCCAATTGATCTCAAACATAACCTAAACTGATCGAACTTAAAAAAATCTTTCTTCCATCATTGTTAGGTCAACTAGTCGACAGAAATCCAACACCCAATTAGTTTACCGATTCATCCCAACCAGTGGACTAAAATCTAGTAGGCCAACCAATCTATTGGTTCAACTTCAATCGGTCGATCGGTTGGTCGGGAATTCCAGATTTGTTTTCTAAAATGGTAGATCATAATCCTTAACCTAAAAACCTTAAAACCCAATATAATCAACCTATAACAATTCATCCCATCACGCTACAATCAACCAATTCATCATATATAATCAATTCATCAATCTATCCCAAAAACATAAACTTCAAGACCCTAAACCTTAACAAACCAAAAATCAAAGCTAATTACTTAAATTACACATTAAAAAACAAGTCTTACCTTAAACATTTAGCTTCTCCAATCCTTTTCCCCTATCTTTCTCTTTATTCTCTTCTTCTGCTTCCACTGCTGATTCTCTCTCTCAATTTCAGGTTTTTTTTTTATTTTTTTGTCTTCCTATTTATATTTATCAAGCTATATATTCAATTACTAAAATACCCTATTCTCATTTATATCTATTTCTAAGCCTTCAAGGGCATTGTTGCCTTTCTCTATTTATTTCAAAACATCACAAATATTTGTTCGTTCTGCTTAGTTTGAGGCTTCTTGCTTTGTATGTATACTGTGTTTTTGAACCATGCTACGGATTTTTTGTAATCTAGTATGCAAATGGTGATGGTATGCATAATGCAGATAAAATGTTAATGAGTTGGTTTTCGATGCAGTTCTTGAAACTTTTGGTTGTTGATAATGGCATGAATTCAAGTATTGATCGGTTTCTTCTACTACTTGTTTCAGATTCATGTGTGAGAATCTTGAATCTTGATCTTGAATTCAACTTTAATTAATTAGCTGCTGTATAATCTCAAATCTTTCCTCTAATGTCCTTTTTTCTTTGATATGTAAATGAGTATGATTCCTTCCTTTTTATAGTGGTACCCTTTTCTTTGTTTCCTTGAACGGGCACTTACAACTTAAGATTGTGCAAGAAACTAAAACTTCCATATTATATGAATGGTGCTTTGAAAGGAGTGATGTGGAGAAGGGAAAGAGAAGTCATTGATTTGAACTGGGGATAGTTAGTAACTTCAGGATCCTTTCAAGAGTATAATGACTTCTGGTCGGCTCTCTCTGAGGAATTTGTTTGATATATGAGACAATCACACTTCATTAAACATAACAATAGCAGTAGGTGCAATTGAATGAATCTGATATATTTGGATCAGCATACAGTTTCATATTCTTGAAATTCATTCAATTCATCTTCCTACCTATCTAATCTAAGCAATGAAATGGAAATATTCTATTTATGGTCAGAAATTAATCTGAGAACTAGAAATCACTTAGATATCATCTTGTGTTCCCTGATTAATTACTCTGTATCTTTTCCTATGAATTAGCGAACCTGGACATCAAGGATGGCAGAATTGCTGGTATACATCGCTCCGATCATGTGACGCCGCCGCCCCTCGATACCAAGCATGTTTAACTTGCTGCATCAGCTACATCCCCACTTGCACAAGTTCCCGAGGACCTAACACCCAGTAATGAAATTGAAGCAGTTCCAGTGAGTAATGAATCATTTCTGCTTTACGAGAATGGTGAAGATTTTGTAAGACTATGCATCGTGCTGATCATGGGTACCACCGACTCTCAATTCAAATCGTGTTGCACTCACCACAACATCAGCTAAAACCCTGATTGCACCCATTCCTCAGGACTTCGCACTCAGTAATGAAACTGAAGCACATCCTGTGTTCATCTTTATATGAGAATGATGAAGCTTTTGGCAAAAGCTGATCATGAGATGCCACTGCCTCATGTTATTATTCTTGTTCCACTCACCTTTATTCATAAAACATATTTATTATTAATAAATATTTTTTTAAAATATTTATTTATATTTGATTAATGAATCTAAAATAAAGATAAAATTTGAGAAACAAAAATATTTGCATAAAAAATTATAAAATTATTATAATTATGAGATTTATATTGCATCAATATATTGTTCTTAAATGTTTATAGACAATATTTTATTAAAACTAAACATCAATTAGAGTTGTTAAGATCGATGTATATTATGTTTATTTCTTTATGAAAGGAAGAAGATGCTCTCATACATTGAGATATAAAGGATATCTGGAACTAATATGTAGGTACTTGTTAAATGACATGTACACTGAACTGACCTACAATAAAATTTCATATAAAGCAATCATATATTTATAGAAAGGCTAACATAATAGTTATGTAAGTAATCCTTAAATTTGATATCATTAAGTTATCTCTATATATAGAGTGTTATGATCTGATCCTAGCCACACATTGTTATAATCAAAGATAACAAATGAGTAGAGATTAGATATAACATAAACTATATGAAAATATTTGAATAATCAAGAGAGGATGAATTAAAAAAATATTTTATATGTTCTTAAATAGTAATGATTGTGTAATCCTTAGTCAAGATAAAATGAGATTTGGAAAGAGTTTCAAATCTTATTCAAAGAATTAATGATTATAGTGTTGAGAACAAAAATAATTTAACAAAGCAGACATACTCCATGCTATAATGTCTAAATTGAAACATTATTGATGAAGGGATAATAATTATATTGAGAAACTAGTTATTTGAAATATTAAGTCAAACCACTTATGACTTTTCTAATATGAGGGATCTTAACAAGTTGTTGAACCATATATTTGATCTTCAAATATAAATCAATCAATTATTGAATTGATAATAAAATAAATTGTATAATTTATTTAATGCTATTTTATTTAAGATTATGATTTATATTTGGATTAACTTATTTGGGAACCTAATAGGTTACACATATAAGAACAACTTGTTAGAAATTAAAAAATAGGATGGTTAATCAAGTGTGACTTGATTGTAAATAAATTTTAAAAATTAAGAATTATAATGTAATTAATATAGGTGATTACAATTTTAGACCTATAAAAAATCAAGTAGGGACTTGATTGAATAAACTTCTAAAATTACTATAAAATAATATATGTGATATTATTTAAGAGACAAATTGATATTTTGTTATTTATAGAGTTTGTAGGTTTTCCTATGAATAGTATATTATACCTTTTATTTTCTACACATGATAGTATTATAGCACAATACAAAAACACATAAATACAAAAGAAAAGAGCAAATATTGTGAAGATTTTTTATTAATGGTTTATGTGAAATTTCATCAAAGATATTTAAATGACTTATAATTTATGATAATTTAATCTTGAAATAATTATTCAAACTCTAGATTTATCTTGTGAAATTCTTGAAAATCTCAAAAATATTTAAATTTAACATTTCAGCTGGATGTATTCTTTAAAGCTTTAAAGCCAACAGTCTCATTGTAGGTGACTGACTTTTACGGATGCACAATCTGATTTTGTGAGTTTCTGGTACAGTACTGTAAGCCTGTAAGGTGATAAAAATAGTCTTTTGAGGTTTATTTCTATTCATTACCATCAATACTGATTTTACTCCTGTATGAATTGGGCATTCTTCGGGAAAGGAGATGAAATTCTCACTAAGATTTCATGGTCAAAACTCTAATTGTGAGCAGTAGATAAAATCTGGTGACTGTAAATTATTATGATGAGTCAGTAAAGAAGGAATCAACTAGATAAAATCTGACTGCTTTTGGATGATGTTGACATCATCTAGAAATTGCAAAGCATATGAGCTTTTTTCCATAAAAGCAAATCATTTTTCTTAGGCTCATTGAAGTGGTATCTGATCTTCTCTGCATTAACAAGTAGAAGTTGATGAAGAACAGCTTATATTACCTGGTGATTTTTCACTAAAAGGATTCGTCAAAAGAACATAAAAATGAAATGCTGCAACTTCTCCCACTTTATTAGTAACTCCCTGGTTGATAATTGAGATGGGGTCTCTAAAAGTGAACGAATATGAAAAACAACAGGTCACGGGCAACCAGTGTCGGTAATGGGTGCTCGATCAGGACAAAACATAGGTTACTCGGGTCAGGTTCGGCCTTGCACACAACCAAATGCGATCTTACTGTGACCAACTACCTGTCAAAACAAGCCCCGTGGAAAATGTAGGAAAGGCATGGCACTTTAAAACCCTATTTTGGGTCAACAGTCAATAAAATCATTTTGTGAATGGAAGTATCAATTTAGGCTTGGATCCAAAACCAAAATAAGGCATGTAAGTGATAAGTATTCGAGGAATGCATTAATCTAAATGTGGAAGATCTGTCTAAAACATCACTTGCTAGTGAAACTTAAAACCGAGCATGAGGTTAGTTTAGTTCTGAATACATGGGCATGCATGGTGAGGAGATGCCTAGTAAGCCCTTCAACTATCTATCAACAAGTATATGGCAGTAGTTGCTCTGGGTTTGTTTGAGATAGAAACAACAATTAAATCCGTAATTATCTTCTAGTTTCCTTATTTTGGTCCCTCCTCCTCCTCCTCCTCCAACCTTTCCCAAAAAGGGTGAGGATAGAGGAGTTAGGAGTTCAGTTCTCGTTGGCTATAATAGTTTAGGGAGACTTGGATCAATTAGCCTCAAGTTTCTCAATATCAACAGTAATATCGTGACGAGTGAGCAACACTCCTGGCTCCTCAGTTGCTGCCAGTTCCTTCTCTTGCCTTGAAAGAAACACAAAAAGTTAAAAACAAGGGACACAGAGCACGTCAGGGAAGTATGACAAGCCACAAAACAAGACAAAAACAAAATTGTCACTTTTCCTGCGCCAAGCTATTTTAAGAAAATATCATTTACAATCACAAAACAAACTCTACGCTTCCCTTCTTGTTTTCCTTTTTTCTTCTAATTCACATTTTCTTCCTTTCTTCACCCACTTGTACTGACAATGGAAAGTGGAGAGTGGGTTTTTGTAACACGACCAACCGAGAAAGACTTGTGGAACCCAACTTCAACTGAGTTGGAGGATTCCAGACCGTTAAAAGTCACTTTTAGCGGGCCGGCCAAGTACTGGACGGATGGAATTCCGATCGGTAATGGCCGTCTTGGTGCCATGGTGTGGGGTGGTGTTTCATCAGAACTTATCCAACTGAATGGTAACTTGTTTTCCCAATTTTAATGTCAGTTAACTTTTGCTGTTTGATTTATTGCAATGCATTAGAATATAGACGGTGATAATGATATTGTTGAATTGTTTTTTTGTAGAGGACACATTATGGACAGGGACTCCAACTGATTTTACTGACCCTGCTATACCACAAGCATTATCAGAGGTTAGAAATCTTGTTGACAGTGGTAAATTTTCAGAAGCAACTAAAGCAGCAGCAAGGATGTTTGGAAAATATACCAATGTATGTTAAGTAACACACCCTCCTTTTCTTTCTTTCCTCTCTCTTTTCTAGCGTTGATGTTTTCTTGTTCAAGCCCTTCTCTTTTCTAAATGAAAACAGATGATTAAGATCAATTTTTTGATATACCATCTTAATTTTTGTGTTCTTGTGTGTTAGTAATGAATTTCTGTTCTGAAGTATTTTAGAACTTAATGGGATTTAATATCACCATTTTTGTGTTACATTCAATTTTAACATTTAATGATTAATTCAATGGAAGAGGGTGAGCATATTCTGATGAATTTCGTTTGATGATTTAGGTTTACAAACTACTTGGTGATATCAAGCTAGAATTTAATGGTTCCACATATGCCGAAGGAACATATTATAGAGAGCTAGACTTAGATACTGCAACAGGAAGAGTAAAGTATACCGTGGATGATGTAGAATTCACAAGGGAACACTTTGTATCTAATCCAGATCAAGTGATTGTGACCAAGATTTCTGGAAGCAAAGCACAGTCTGTATCCTTTGCTGTATCTTTAGACAGCATATTAGAGCATCAATGTTACCTAACAGACGAAAATCAACTTGTAATGGAAGGAATTTGCCCTGGAAAAAGGATGACAACAGAAGTGAAGGCAAATGATGATCCAAAGGGAATGAAGTTCACTGCTGTTCTTGATTTACAGATTAGTAATGGCGCACGTTTGGTACGTCTTCTGGATGACAACAAGTTGAAGGTTGTTGGAGCAGATTGGGCTGTGTTGCTGCTGGTGGCTTCATCTTCATTTGAAGGGCCATTCGTGGATCCTTCAGATTCAAAGAAAAATCCTACTTCTGACTCTCTTCAAGCAATGAACTCAATAAAAAAGCTGTCATATTCTCAGCTTTATTCACGTCATTTAGATGACTTTCAGAATCTTTTTCACCGTGTTTCATTGCAGCTGGAGAAGAGCTCTGCTATTGGAGATGGAGTATCAGAGATCAAGAATCTTATGCCTTCAGTGATTGAAGATTTCGAAGGGAACAAAGATGTTGTGGTTCCAACAGTAGAGAGAATAAAGTCCTTTGAATCTGATGAAGATCCTTCCGTGGTGGAGCTTCTATTCCAGTTTGGTCGATATTTGCTTATTTCTTGTTCACGCCCCGGAACTCAGGTGGCTAATCTTCAAGGAATATGGAACAAGGATCTTTATCCAGCATGGGAGTATATTCCACTCTCCAATCTTCTTAATTTTTTATCTCCCTCTTTATTTCTATCTATATATGTGTAGAAGTTAGTTTTCGAGGGGAACATATGGGAGATCGAAAACAGAAGATTTAGAGTATCAGGAATTTGACTTCTACGTTTCTTTATTGCTCAAAAGTACATGACAGTATCTGAACTATTGGTTATTAATAATATCCATCATAAGTTAAAGTTAAATGATGACTTCCACTTCTTTGAGCATCAACATTTCATTTGGACTGCTACTTACCCTTGTATCTCTTTCTTCAGTTCTGCTCCAACCTTGAACATCAATCTTGAAATGAACTATTGGCCTTCCCTGCCTTGCAACCTCAGAGAGTGCCAGGAGCCCTTGTTTGATTTCATCAAATCTCTATCAATCAATGGAAGTAAAGTTGCACAAGTAAGATCCCTTTCCATTCTATCTCATATTAAAAGCATTTTGTTATTTATTTGACCCGTTTATTTATAATTTATCCCACTCACTGGACTGTTTGATTAGATTTCAATGGCAGTGGTTCTCCTCAAACTCTAGCCAATAATTAAGAAATCTCAGATTTGCAGTCACAACTGAAAGCAGTAATACTAAGATGAGGGGTGTCTCGTATTTTCACTTTTTCATCTGGGGTTTCCATGTCAAAATAGCTAGGCTACCTAGAGAGTCTTGTCCTCAAATCAGCTCTACCTGCTTACACTCGTCATCATTCTACTAGGAAGGTGCGGTACTGCATATTCATGTCAGTGTAGCATCCCTAGGCCTAAAACCAGCAACATCCCAATCTATACCCTTGATCCCTTGTGGTTTTTGTTTTATTCATTCTTCATCCCAAATCTTTCTTACTTGTGTCTCGTAATTTGCAGGTAAACTACATTACAAGTGGTTGGGTTGCGCATCACAGGTCTGACATATGGGCGAAAGCATCCGCAGATATGGGAAATCCTAAGTGGGCAATATGGCCAATGGCTGGGGCCTGGGTTTGTACACACTTATGGGAGCACTACACTTATACACTGGACAAAGTAAGAGATATATTTTTCCATAAATTGTCTGTTACCTCTGTCTTTGATCATTGGCATGCTCATTTTCTTCTCCGTGAACTAAATAGCTGTAGCTCTCCTTAATAGCTGCTGTTATGAAATTTTGAAGGACTGCTAGTACATCCAACCCTTAAAGGCATTTTCAAAGAGAACTTGAAATTCTTCTTCCTTTCTTTCACTTTCAAGTGATTCATCAATGGGGACCGTACCATGCATTTTCATCTGATGACTGAGGGGGCAGGCCGCCTCATTTTTTTGGACAAGATATTACTAAGATTGGATGGTTTCTGTGTTCTTAAGTGGTTCTGCTGCAACTTACATCAGATTATGCCTTCCCCTTTGTTGTTATTTACCATATTCTTGATGAACATCTAATGAAACTTCAGAAATTTTGTTTCTTATTTCGTTCCAGCTTCTCTTTATAATTTTTTGTTAATAGCATAATTTACTTTGTGGGGTCTGTTATGCTGATAATTTCTAAATGATAGGATTTTCTTATAAATACGGCATACCCTCTGTTGGAAGGATGTGCATCATTTTTGGTGGACTGGTTGATTGAAGGGAATGATGGATATCTGGAAACCAACCCGTCAACATCTCCAGAACACATGTTTATTGCCCCAGATGGTAATTCTGCTTCTGTGAGCTACTCGTCAACCATGGATATGGCTATCATCAACGAAGTATTTTCTGCAATTGTTTCTGCTTCTGAGGTAAAGCTTTTATTCTCAACGGCTGTAATAATCACAATTGTATTTTCTAAATTGTCTCCAAACTATGTATGTTAAAAAACTGTTGAAACAGGTTTTAGGCAGAAGTGAGGATGCTCTTGTTCAGAAAGTGCTCAAGGCTCAACCAAGGCTTTATCCACCAAAAATTGCTCCAGATGGTTCTATTATGGAATGGGTAAGCGAGTAGTTTTCTATATTATAGCTTCTAATCCACATAATGAAGTCATTTCCTGCATTTTAATTGCTGAATCTGACAAGTGAAATCCTCTCTGTGGTGGTGCAGGCACTCAATTTCAAGGATCCTGAGGTGAAGCATCGACATATTTCACATCTATTTGGGCTGTTTCCAGGGCACTCAATAACCTTGAAGAAAAATCCAGAACTCTGTAAAGCCGCAGAAAATACTCTCTACAAAAGAGGTTAGCATAAATTAATTGTGACCTTTTCCCTTCAATATAAAATTAGTCTAGGGGCATTTGAGTGGAATTGTTCCATCCTGTTGCATTGCTTTTTCTGTTCTTTCTGTTTCTGATAGATTATATGTTTGAGAAAGGTTTCTTACATAAAAGTACAAAACTGTGCAAGAGTAGCTTTCAAACTTGAAAAAAGTTGTCATGCTTTGAACGCGGAAGCTCTTGATGCAGGCGCAAAATGATATAAAAAAGGTGCATTTTGGTTTCGCAGATGATCATTGTGCATGGTAAATGACTTTTAGTTGTTTCAATCTGAATCGAAGAATTCACGCAGCTACAGAATTTCATTGAAGTTCTTGGTGCAAGTGTGCAAAATGATGATATAAAGAGTAATATTCTGGTTTCAACGTCAATATGCATGCTAAAGCATTCCAAGTTTACTTTCAATGAATTGTGCAGCTGATATGCGTTGTCCACAAATGGGGATGGAAAATGTCTTTGAAGTAATTATTTGATCCTTCCTAAAATATTATGCTGTTCACAAAATCCATCTCATTCAATGGTCGTGGTTTTAATATTTGAAACTTCAGCAGGCATGGCATTACTCAGAGTATAATAGTCAGGTAATGTTGCTTTTTAATTTTCATTTAACAGGAGAGGATGGCCCAGGATGGTCGACTGTATGGAAAACAGCTGTATGGGCACGTCTACAGAACAGTGAGCACGCTTATACAATGGTTAAGCATTTGATTAGGTTGGTAGACCCGGCGGATCAGAAGATAGGTTTCGAAGGTGGACTGTACAGCAACTTATTTGCAGCACACCCTCCTTTTCAAATCGATGCCAATTTGGGGTAAGCAGCATTGTCTGTGTTGTCGCTGAAAATGCAAATGAACACTTCCCGTTCAAAAGGGCTCATCTTGATCTGGGAGACCATCAGATACCACAAACATCTGTGCATTTCTGATATTAATGATTTCACACAGATGTTCTTTTTCTTCCGCTTCTGGTTCCAGGTTCCCAGCCGCAGTTTCGGAAATGCTTGTCCAGAGTACCATGACGGATTTGTACTTGCTTCCTGCTCTTCCTCGAGATAAATGGGCAAAAGGGTGTGTGAAAGGATTGCAAGCACGTGGGGGGAATACAGTCAACATATGCTGGGACAAAGGAGATCTTCAAGAAGTTGGCCTTTGGTTGAAGAAGGATGGGAGTTGTTCTCTCCAAAGATTACATTATAGAGGAACTACAGTTACGACAAGCTTATCATCTGGGATAATTTACACATTTAATTCACAGTTGCAATGTATAAAGTCGTTCTCGCTTTCGGAAATGGCCTTCCCTCGAGTTTAGAGATATTCTTAATATGTTGAATTTCAATCTTGAAAAGAATATTCCATGAACATGCATTTACAAAGCCAAGGATCCTGCACTCTCTTAAAACAAAGATATTTTGATGATTAAGAAAGAAATTGGCAAAGAAAACAACTTATTACTTCAATAATAATTGTTTTGATAAAATCATTCAAAAGAAAATAATTAACAGTGCAAGGATGAAATCATATTTTACTCCAACTAATACAATGGCAAATCGACAACGACCCCATTTGCTTTCGTCTCCATTCCCCACAACTAGAGGTGAGCGAGCACCTTTCATTTATCTGAATTTTTCGAGCTAATTTGGGCCTGAAAATTGTCAGAAGGAAAGATTTAGGGACACACTTTGGAACACCCTCCTCGTATTAAAAGCATTTTTCTTAATTTATTTAACCTTTTGTCCTTGAGATTTATCCCAGCAACCAGATCGATTGTTCGGTTAAATTTCAACGGAGGAGGGAAGAGGTTCTCCTCAAACTCTGGTCAGTAATTAAGAAATTCAGTTGTTGCAGTCAGCACCGTTAACAGATAAGGGAGAATACATTACAGAGGAATTAGAGTCACCGCCAGCTTATCATCGAGAACAATTTGCACTTTCTAACAACGTGTAAAGGCACGCTTCCTCCTCTCACGAGTGCCGTTTTGTGAGCTCTCTCGTTCCATAATCGTAAGTTAAAATAAATATATAGAAAGGAAGGAAAGTTCTCTCATCACAGACAGCATAGCTCAGTTGCAGGCTTTCAACATGTTGGGCCTGGTCATGGGCCGAAAGATACAGCTGTACCCTACACTTCATTTTCATTTCACACATCCCTCTCATTTCCGCAAAAACCGTTTCACGTTTTCTGCTCTCTAATGGCTTGGCGCCGTGGAGGATCACTCTCGCGTTCGCTCATGTCCGCCGCCAGGGCGCCGACCCCCCGCTCTTCCGCACAGCTCCCCCGCCTCCGTCCGCCGCCCACCTCCTCCCCCCGTTTCCAATCTCGCCGCTTATCCTTCGCTCCTTCCAGGTAGCCGTTCCTCTTAGATTTTTCTTCTCGATTTCTTAGATTAAAACATCATTACCCATTTCTTCTCACTGCATGTGGCTTAATGAGCTCGTTTGAGATGGAAGGTTAAGCATTGTGGATCCTTAATTTAGAAAATTGTCAATGCTAATTCTAGATTTTGTAAGAAATCAAGAAAATTTCATTTTTCCTAAACAATTTTTGCATATTGTTCATCAATGGGCAGCTTTCTTTGTATTGTGTTTTTGTAGGAACTTGGGAGAACTGGGATGCACGCAGTCGTTGTTGCCTTTGGTGGCCTCGGGGCACTTGACATCACGTCTCAATGCTAATGTGCGGGCTTTCTCTGAGCTGTCTCATGGTACCTTCTGCCGTACTTGTCCGGATCGCTAATAGTTTCTTTGTGAGTCTTACCGTTTCTAGGGCACACAACAAAGCAAAAGTTGTTAGTGAACTGCTGCCTTGAATAACTTTGATTGGGAAGAGTAAAAAATTTTTAGTTTCTTTCCTCAAGTTTGTCAAAATTACTTTATGAAGTAGATTTGTTTTTGTTGGTTTCATGAAACCTGGTTAATGAGAGGAATTGGGATTGGGGTTGATAGGGAGGAATGGAAAAGATGGGTGATGCACGTGGACTTACTGTCAGCTAAAGGCGCAGAATTGATGCCACAATTGTAGGTTTCTCGTTTTGTTCTTGTTTCTTGTTCGTAGAAAACATAAATGTAGTGAAACTGTACTGGGTCCAAAGAGAAACCAGAGCCTTAAAGATAAGTTTTGAGGCATATAGTCAATTGCTTCATACATTTCAAAATGACCATTTGCAAGGTTTTTATGTTTCTGGATTCTTATGCTGGGAGATATATCTCTCCTGATCATTTAGTTGTTCATATTGAAAGGTTTCTGTACAAATCTGTTAATATTACTTGGGCTGAAACTTGTCTCCATTTGCTTCTAAGATAACAAACACATTGCTATTAGTAGCATTTTTCTTCATTTATTGTTATTGTTGTGTTTTTTTTTAATATTGTCATCATAAGTTGGTTTGCAACCCACTTGTGCATATTCTTTTTTCTTTACTGCTGATAGAAAAAATAATGAGAAATCCTTTTAGTGTGTTAGTTTTCTCAGTATGGTTGAATGTAAGAGTCATTGCTTGATCCCATGAGAGACACATCTCAAGTGATGCATTTGGAAGTTAGAATTCAATGGATTCTCTTCTATCGACATGATAGGCCAGATTCAGATTTTGTCTTCTATTTTCTTCCTTTATTGTGTATAGTTTCCTGCAAATTACAAGCAAAAACCAAGGTGTATTCCTTTTCTGTTTTTATTACTTGACACCATCGCAATGAAAATTGAATGTCCCTATAAGCCACTAGATTCTGTAATCTGTACTGGAAAGGCTGACTTCAAATCAATTAGCCAGTTTTCATGTGGTTATTAGCAACAAAGATTATTCCAAATTTCAGATTAAGATCTGAAATTAGAAATCTTTAAATTCAATACTTTGCTGCTATTGAACTCAAGTTTCTTGCTGCTTGAAGGAATTATGCCCCAAAAAACTACGCTTTTCTGATGCAGAATTCCTGCATGGATTTTGAACCATTTACGCTGTTGTTGCAGGTACTTGAAGAGCCTTTAGATTAGCACAACCAAGTGCAACATTGTTTGAAGGAAGTCGGTGAATGGAGTACCCTTTGGGATGTTAGGATGTTAGGATGTTAGGCTTTTTGGCATGCATATTTAATAAAGATGTCATGTTCTATGCTACATCTGAGATCAATGTTAGATTTCCTATGCTCTTGGGACAATCAAATTTTATGGTTTTATAGGCAACTATATTTGCGTATAAGTTTATTTGCCTGTTCCTTTGATTTATACCTTGTTTCCGCAAGGTCCTGCTGTTGATATTTCATTATCACTATCGGACCTCCTTTAGTTTCTGGAATTTATGTCCTTGTTTATTAAATGAAAGGGTTTTCAAGGGCCATCCACTGCCCCTCTGTAAGTGCTCGATGATGTGTGGTGCTATCATGGAGTAGCCAAAAGTGCAGGGGAATTCTTGGGACGTGGCTTTAACATGATTAAAAAAAAAGCTTGGAGTTTTAACTGGACATTCCAGCATCCGTTTTCTTAAAACTAGATGCTAAATCTTTTAAGTATGGTTTCTAGAACTTGCATTGGTATTGGTGAGATTTTGTTCCATGCAATGGCTGGGTTGCTCTCCAAGGAGAGGAGTATGAATTTCCCAAAAGTTCTTGATGGTGACGAGCAAGGTACAGTCAGGTAGCATAAGGTTGAGATGCTGCGTCGGAATTATGTTTACCTTTTGACTCTCTTGTGGAGGAACACGTGGTGAACGCATGGCATGCCACACCTGACTAGTGTCTCATATTCGTTGTAATCTATGAACAAACAGCACGAGGGCTGTCGTTTTCAGCTCGTGCACCAGGACCCCGCTCCATATTGGTGGTGTCAATCGTGTAGCACACTGTGCATCCATATTTTGGCTTTAATGTCATTGCATTTTGTGAGGATCTGAGAAGGTGCCACCTCCAAACACCTTCATTTTATGTGACTAATGCTAGTCTAGAAGCTGAAAAGAGAGCTCTCTACTATCTTGAGATCAAATGATGTCAGATCCGTACAAGTATAGCTTTCCAGTCAGACTGTTGGTAGCTTTTGATACATGGGAATGGATTGGGATAATACAATCTTACTCGTACTGGTGTTTTAGTGGATGGAGCCCATGTGGAATGCAACGAAAGACAGTTTTAATCACGTCTCGTGTCCTGTTTTTTTTTCCCATTAGACAGTCTTATGATGCTCAGTTTCATCTGCTCATCAAATACATTATTGGGGTCATTCAATCCTATGGGCTTGCTGAGAAAAGTCAAGAAGTTTGACGAATTTGAATGTTAATGAGGAAGCTCAGAACCCGTCCTGTGCAACAAAGAAACAACCGAATAAGCTCTTCAGATGATTTACCACTCGTTCTCCTTTGTACAGGAAGCTTGTGCCATTCTGCAACAGCCCATTGGCTAAATAAAAGCAGTTGAATCGATACTCGGTAAAAGGGTAGAATTCGGGGCCACATTCAACTTGTTAAACGTCCATATTCTGCATGAACTGATCCCAGGAAAAGGCAAGTCATGAATGAACATCAAGTGGTTGGCATTTTATGTTATAAGTGAGCCCTGTTTATTTGTTTGTCTTTGTATTTTAAAAATGTTTTTGAAATTTTATTTTTTTTCAAATTAATATTTTTTTTATATTTTCATATTATTTTGATGCGCTGAAATTAAAAATAAAATTAAAAAATATAATATAAATATTTAAAAAAAACAATCACTAACAATGTTTTCATTTCCAAACACACACCATGTTGTCCATTGAAGCAAGCCATCGGCCCATGAATAGTGATGGATCTCCTGATTGTCCCAATTACGTAAGAACTTCGCCTTCCAACAACAGAAAACTTGTTCCCAGAAAATCTGCTTCTCTCTTCTTACACCGACAGCACATGAAATGAAACGAACTTGCATCGCAGCTGGAAGTGACACACAAGAGTAGCCAAGCGGAGCTTTAACCACGGAGATCCTTGTGTCCATCCTTTTCCACCTCCGAGCTAGTTCTTCCAAGAGAAACTAACGTGAGTCGAGTTTCTAAAAGAGATGGACAGGTCACTTTGCATCACCACACTATTCGTATTCCATTTTTTTATTTTTTTTTATGCACTTACAGTGGTACATTGATTAAAACCATTTTGTGTCGTTCTCGTTTGACCAATCGTACTGTTGAAGCCAATTCAACCATTTTCAATTGCTATCCAATTAACGGATGTGATGTGTCACCAAATGATGCATGCTGGCATCCTCTTATATCAGAAACAGATTTGATTCCTTTTTATTTTTGTGTTTTAAAAAAACTAAATAATTTTTTTTAATTATTTTAATATACTAATATCAAAAATATTTTTTAAAAAATAATTACTCAGAAGACCTTTGACCTAACTATCAAGCGAAGCAGTGTTTCACAGGGGAGACGCCCAGATGCAGCTATTAAAGTCCCAAAGCGAAGGAGAATTATAGCCCCAGAAAGTCTAGAAAAGAGAGTGTCGTACGAAATCCCTTTGGCCGTTTATGTTTGAGTCTTCTCCGGACAAACCCTTCTTACCACTTGACGTAACATCAAACGGGAAAAATTTAAACCTGAAAAACTCCATTAAAAAAACAGTTCAAAAGGACTCTAAAGCATTGTCCTGTGTAATATCAAGTGCCACATGAATAATGGGTAAGGAATCAGAAATGGACAGATTGCGAAGGTTGTGCGTTGGTTAGGAGTCAGAGATGATCCTGATTGTGAATGATAGAAAGTTGACTAGAGCAGTGTGCTAAACATCAAACAATAGACCTAACTCCAAATTTGTCTTTACCCAACTGTTCATTTCTACATCCTCGTGACGTTAGTGGAGTATGTAATTATGCATCGAAGGATAATATTCAGCACCGCGTGTAGCTACAAGAAAAAACCAAGTTGCAAGCTTCATAGACCAAAAAACAATATACCTTTTCAAGTGCTCCAAATCCAAGGATTATGGGACAATTCTCAGTCTATGCCTGCTCATTTTAACTGTCAACGACACAACCTCTTATCCTCGGCCTGTTCCCACAGGTCTCTAACCTCTCTTAGGGCACGCTTCTCTCTAAGAAAGGGAGAAGAAAAAATTATTATATTATAAAATTCAAAGCTCCACAATAAGTACAAATGGCTGGCAATGCACTTTTATGTTTGTACATGAACATTGGCCACCAAGCGTTTAAAAAATCAGCCCGGGAAACTCCTAGACGAAGACCCCCACATGGATACTCTTGTCTAAAGGAAAACAATATTAAACTGGCAAGAGACCACTCTATCTTATTCTTGCTTTAAACACAATTATTGGCATTTCCCTGGGTCCCATCACGATTCAGCCCCCACCAACATTAAATCAAAAGGCAATTAGAAAACAAAGGAACCCTACCACCACTGAATTCAATATTTCCATAGAGCTTTGAAGCTTATCTCTTACTCACTTCTCCGAATAGGAAATGCATCTTTTCAATGTCGTTATCACATAACATACCGACTTGACAGCATTGAACACTACAAATGTCCCTCTTGGTAACTTGTGCCCACCATTATAGAAATATAGTGTTTACCTTAGATACGCTGAAGAAGAAAAGCATTGAAACAGATAGTTATTGTGAATAAGAATCATTTACTGGTGATCCTATCCGCAGAGATGGATGGCTTGCTATCAACAAAGGGATCCAACTGTAATCAAAATCACTTGATAAATGGACATTCTGCACGTTCACATTTATCTATGAAGGTGAGTAGATCCACCCATCCACCCATCATCTACGTAAATAAACCCGAATCTTAGAACCTTTATACTGAAGACAGATAAGTAAAGCAATTTTATATGTTTACGTGATATAAGAAGCACTGAAGGCAGAATCAACTAATTGTAAGATCATGAGTTTGACGACGGATGGAATTATTGTTGATTGTCAACCATGAGTTTCCATAGTTACTCCAAAAGAGAACCATGAAAAGTTGGCTTGATTTGAGGAGTGAAAAGGTAAAGAAGGTGGAAGAAAGTGGGGAATCCTAAGCTTGACAAGGGCAACGGTAAAATGACATAAGCATTGTCCCATGATACACCAAGCCACTAGTGGGGTTGCTGAATTGAGACCAAATAAACTTAACTTCATTTCCATTGTTAAATCTATCTCCGTTTGTTTCCCCTCTCCTACTTCGATCTAAACCTTCAAGTCTGCCGCGGTTCTTCCACCATTTCCCTATTCATCTCCCCTCCACACACCTCTAAGAAAGTTCAGATTGGTGAAGATATGATCTTCCAGGAAGAAGCAATTGAAATAAAAACCCCCAAACACCAAAATGAGATGTTGAACAGCAACAATAGCAATGAAGGCTATGATGATAACAATCCAGGAGAGTGGCTGAATCTGAGCCTAGGTGGAAATTCACCCTCAACAGCAGGAGATTATGACTCACAATCACGACCCACTTCTAGCAAGGTTTTCTCATGTAACTTCTGTAGAAGGAAGTTCTTCAGCTCACAGGCACTCGGGGGTCATCAGAACGCCCACAAAAGGGAGAGGGGTGCAGCGAGAAGATACCACTCCCAGAGGATGATGACAATTATGGGTTTGCCAGTGAATTCTCCGATGGCTAGATCACTTGGGGTCAGGCCCCACACCCTTGTGCACAAGCCAAATAGAGATGGAACTGCTATTGCAGGGAGATTTAATGAAGCCAGTTCAGGATTTGATATGTCATGGATGCCCTTCACAGTTGATGATACAACGGATTTGACATGGCCAGGCAGCTTTCGCTTGGATCCACAACCACCAGAGACATCATCAGAGTCACTCAAGCTTGACTTGAACCTTCGACTCTAATCAATCCCTTTGTTGTGGTTCCAAATTTTCTTCTCGCAGAACAGTTTTTGACGAACCATCTAATACAGAAACTAATACAGGCGGGCAACCAACCTTATGAAGTGTTAAACATCATACAGATTCTGCCTGGTTCTAGAAGAAACATGGAAAATGCTCTGCCAAGTGTGCATGTCATGTACGAGAAACCTAGAAAATACCCCTACTCTTCAGTTCAATTTCTGGAAAAATAAATGCCAGATAACCATATTTATATGGCAGCTAACTATAGGGATTCCTTCAATCCTAATCATCAACTTCCAGTTTTGAGCCACTGTACATTTCTTTTTTAAGTGATCATGAAGTTTTTCTGGTACAATAATCATACCATTTCACGCCATCAGTTATTAAGCTATCTTTTTTTTAAATAATGATAATGCAGTTTAACATTATTAGACATTTTTACTTATTTTAATTAGAAGTTGTATATGCAGTGTTTTTTTTTTTTTTTGGTGCAATAATTATCCATTTTACACCACAGGTAATTATTCTTTTACACATATAAGTTATCTTAACTTACAAACATTGATTGGAACATCTTAACGATAAAAAGCAAAGAAGGGAAGGATGATAATGGAAGGAAAACAATAACACCTAACAATATGGCTCTCCATGCGGCATCTTGCATTTCACATTACCTTTTTTTTCTGCTTATATGTTCCAAAATTAGTAAAATATCACAAAGATCCATTTCGCTGACCCAACTAATTTGGGATTAAGGTTTGGTTGATATTTTTTTTGTATATGACCTAAAGATAACCTGGCATAGACAAAGTTAAACTGGCCATAAGAAAACAGCAACTACCTGAAGAAAGGTGAACCTGAATCTAACCTCTGTACAATACACCAATACTCTAGTCCATGGAATTGTACTACCCAAGAAGCAAAGTAAATTTGATATAATACATAAACTCTTCTGCTATTCATAATGGCACACTTTTCCTAGCCTTTATGGCCCTTATCTTCTTGCATAGCATGTTTAGCTTGTATCCGTTTCTCCAATGTTGCACACAACTCTTTCATCCAGTGCTCAAGTGTTTCGTTTGCAAATTCCATTCCAACATGCTCAGTTAACCATACTCGCTCATAGGCATATTTTTTCAAATACAACTCTATTTTATAGGTGTTAATCAGTTGAAAATGTCGATCTTCTAAGGCCCAACTTGATTTTCTCCATGAATATGGTCGGGAAACACCAAGTAGCAATGTCATATAAGGGGATATTATCTATCATTGATGGTGGCTAGGTTTTCTTCACCCTTGTAAAGAGTTCTGTGAACTCTTCGCTTCCCTATTCTCTTGTCATCTGTGCACTTCTTATCCTCCTTCATTCACTTAACAGTTGTGATGCATTTCAGTTGATAGAAACACTAAAAAAGCTTTGTGGCCTTCTTATTGTGCTTCTTTTCTACACTCTAAACATGGCTCATATGTTCTCCTAGTGCTTATATATCTCAGTTTATCCTAGTCGCAATGTCATGTTCATGTATTCCAATTAGTTTCTACATCATATTCTCACCTGATTCATGGAAACAATTATACAAACATGTACAGAGAATATCTTAAACTAATATCTTTGTTTATCCAGAGGATATTGTTTTTTTTTCCTCTTTCCACAAATAAATCCATAAGATAGCTGGTTGATGTAACAAGAGTGACTTAAAAACCCAGTAGGAGAATTGAATCCACCAGAAAGGACTTGATTTCTATATGACATCAACATAGTAAACAATTCAAATCTTCATGCACAAAGACAATTTACAGCCTTACAAGTTACTTTGGACCACAAGCTTTTGAGTCTTATGCATGATGACAGGAAGCTTTTGGCTGATGATGCTTGGATCACTATATGAAGCAGCATCAGTAGGATATCCTTTCTGCAAAATAACATTACAGAAATAAAATGCATGAGGATAGGAAAACAGTCGTTACATGTTACACAAGTCAACCATGCAACAGTTAGAAATATATCTATGCAAGGCTCTAAATACCTACAGAAAAAATAAAAAATAAAAGCTGATATCTTTCTGAGAACTGGAAGACAAATAAAATTCAATATTAGCTGATTTAGATAGCCTATGTGGATGCATCTTAAGAGATCTATATCCAAAAACATAATGAATTTCAGTATAATACTGTGATATTATATCAATGCAATATATTTACATGCGCACCAGGCCACACACTTCCAAGTAGAACCAACTTATGGGGAACTTTTGTAGAAATACCCAATAGTGCAGAAATTACAAGATTCAAAGATGTGTAAAGAACAGAAACATGTATTTTAGACAGCAGCATGTCCTGTGCCTAAAGTTTCGCATGACATGCTAGAGAGCTTATTCAGTTCATCCTCTAGGGAATATTCTGTATCTGTCTTTTCTATCCAGATTTGCTTGCCTTTTCGCTCCTCACTCTTTTAGATACATTTTTTGAAAGCTATTTGCACACTACTGCTATTTTTATAACAAAAAACAGGTGATCATTCCCATGATGACACTCAGAAAAGAATCCATCTCTATCATGAAAGAGTAGAAACTTGGAAAATAAAGCTAATGAAATAGTCATTCTCATGAACACATACAAGCAAGCATGTTCAAAGACACACATCTAGCCATACATGTGCTCATTATTATGGTTGTGTGTGTGTGTGTGTGGAGAGAGAGAGAGGTTACAGTAGCCAGAGCTTGAAAGGTGGCTTCTCTCCAGCAGCTTTCTCGAAGAATGACAGGATTTGCACTATCACTAAAAGCACAATGCATACGAGTATCCCTTAATCTCATTAACACTCCATCAACTCTAAGCTGTAACAGAAGGGGGTGAAAAAGAGAGATTGATTTGGTGAAACAATGTAAAAAGTGAAGAAAAATATGTCCCCTTTCAGGAGAAAAAATTGTTTAGAGCTTCTTTATACTAAGCATTGATGCATGCACACATGCAGATGCATAGAAATAGAGCTGTTTTTACTGCAATGGATGAGAAAATTGAGTAAATAATGACGATTAACTCACCCAGAAGCGCAAAAGAAGAAACCAACAACTTGGCATGACTCTCTACAAAATTCAAAGAGGACACAAACAGTTCTTTAGCAACTGATTATCAGCAGCATATCATATCAGTGCTTGGAACAATTAGTAAATATTTTAGCATTTACCACTTTTACAGTTAAAAGTGAAACCCCATTATCAGCCAGTTCATCTTCATACAAAACTACCTGTGGAATTAAACAGATTATTTCATCAAGATACACCCACAAATGCCAGGAAGAGAAAATGAATATGGTTTTATGAATTTATGATCCTAGTGTAGCACAAGGAGTCAACCTCATCATAGAAAAGAATAGGTTCTTTTGATGCAAGTGCAACCACATCAATTTGCTCTTCACAGTCTTCCCAACAGGGGCTGCAGCTAGCCTCCAAAATTTCCCCACTGTCTTTCTGATCACAAAACCAAGGATATGATCTCATATTGGCATGAGGAAGAGGATAGCCATTTTTTTATATTTAACAAAAGCTTAATTACACTATATCTGAGCCAACTTATGACTGCTATTCATCAGAGATCAATCTCAGCCATAAATAACATAATTTTTTTATATATAAAAAAAAAAACCCATCATTTCATAGCCTTTACAGTAAACCCAAACATCCTAAAAAAAGTTTTAATCAGGAACTATTTTAGAAGCTATCAACGTTTTGAAGGGAAAAAATGACAGAATAAAGCATAAATAACGAAGAAAAGAAAAACAGAAAATTTAACATTAAAATAAAAAATTCAAACATAAAAATTCTCAATGAGGACATGAATTAATCCATCAAGTCCGCAAGTTGTGTTGAACATGGCTTCAACAAAATATTTTATTCCCCTCCAAACACAACACAACAAAAAAGTTTTTTGAGTAAAAGAACAAACCTTCTCCATATCTAATCCAATTGTTTCAGAACCACAATAAGGCGTCGTGAATGTATAATCATAATCCAATATCACCTGTTGGAATGGTTTGCTGCAAATTAAATTCAAAAGTGTTAACACAAGCCAAAAACAATCTCTCTTAACTAAACTCTCACACATTACTAAATCAAAAATTCAAACAATTCAACTGTCTATTACCGCAGTGCACTTCAGGATGCCGTACATTTGGATGTAATTAAATCCAAACAAAATGAAACAAATTCTTAAAATTACCTTCTAAATTTCCATTGTGCAGCAGCAGGAACTTCGACCGGCGGTAAAGCCTCTTTTTTCCAGCCAGTCAGGGCATCAAATGCATTAAAATGAATTTTGGCACCACTAATTACATGTTTAAGCACCAAACAACTTTCTCCAAAAACCATCTCTGGTAAATGAGAAGTTTCTAGCTTCTCTTCCCATCTGCAGCGTTCACAGCAAGCATCAAAGACTCAAAAATTAACAATTTGTACTCAGGTGCTCATGAGAAACTTAAAATGATTGCAAATTTGAAACTAATTTAAAGAGAAAGAGAGAGAATACGTGATCACAGAGGAGGACTTGAGAATGGAGCCCTTGTAGGATACGATTTCCCAGCCGTGGATGCGTAGTCCATGGTGGCCGTCGGTTAAAATCTCGGCGCCGGCGGCTTTAAGGTCTTTGTCATCTACTTCCAACTCCATTGCGGTGATTTTTTTCGGTTGCTCTGCGGCTTTTCTGCTTTGCTTTGGCCTTTCTGGGTTTAAAGTTTTAGGAATTTCGGGTACGAGATTTGGCGGGTTCGGGTTGGGCCGAAAAAGAACATCCAATTTGGTAATATTGTTTTTAAGAATAAATTAGGCAGTTCATGAATGATTACTTTTCTTTAACTTAATTTCCATAATTTTATTATTATTATTATTATTATTATTATTATAGTTGGATCCATAATTTTTATTATTATTGTTGTTGTTGTTTTAATTTGTTTTCTAACTACAATCTAAAATGTCATTTTATAAAATCAGTCCTTAACACAACACAGAAATATTTAAAAGTATGTCAGGGAAAAGATTCTTGATATATAAAACTATGCTAATATAATTTGAAATAATATAATTAAAAATAGGAAAAAAATGAACAATGAATAATGTCATAGAAAGAGTAAAAATCGCATGAAATGTTGTTTTGTTTTTATTGTTATTTTAATAAAATTGATTTTGATATTAATAAAATAAAGAAATGAAATAACAGTAAAGGGTGTCATTAGCTGGATCCGAGACGATAATATGAAAACTAATCTGCTTACTAATTCCACACTTATTCCATGGAACTTCGGGTTTGTCAACAGAGAGGTTCATGGTCTTAAAACATTAGCTCAATCAGACCGGAAAGGCGAAGCCCTTGTCTAAATGATCTTCACCCAGGAATCAACATGTGTTTTTAATCAGTGGGTAAGAATAACAATTCGAGGATGGAGAATGGAAAAGAAACATCAGTTGTTGTCGTGCAACTCAAGACTTCAGTAGGCCGAACTACTCCAATGGCACACGGCAGCTATACTACAGGCGGGCGGGCTAAATTATTTTTTTTAAAAATATATATAAAAAAAAAAAAAACACTAATAGTAAGAGAATTTTTTTGCGCAATGCTATTAGACCCAAGTAGATAAATCTTGAAATCTCTTAATTTGATTTTTTGTTTAGGGTGAGTTTTTTAAAAGTGGTTATTTTTAATTCAGTTCGGTTTTTATAAAAAAAATAACCAAATCAAAATTTAAAAAAAAACCAAAACCAGTTCAAACCGACCGATTTCGATTCGGTTTGGTTTTTAGGACAAAAACTGGTCAAACTAGTTTGACTTGGTTTTTTCAGTTTGGATCGATTTTTTTCCGGTTTAGCTCAGTTTGAGTTCGGTTTGGTTTTAAACTTATGAAACCGAAACCAAACCAGTCAGTTTTTTCAAAATTTTAATCGGTTTAATCAGTTTTTTTTCACGGTTTGGTTTTTTCAGTTATTTTTTTCCAGTTCTCTTGATTTTCTTAGTTTTTTAGTTTTTTTGCTCACCCTAGAGTTTCCAATTAAATCATATAAAAACTAACTTAATATGAATTGGTTGATTTAATGGATTCAAAGAAAATCTAGATACCTGGAAAAAAGCATTGGTCAACTTCTATAAAAAAAACCAATAAATTTTAAAAAAAAATATTAAAAAAATAACATATTGAATAACTCCAATCATTGGCAACTCGGTTCATGAATGTAGTTGAATTTAATAACTTCTTTTAAAAAACCATCAATTTTTACTTAATTAAAAAAGATTTATTGAGAGTTTTTTCAAGAACAAAACCATCAATTTACTATTAAAATACACAATAAACAAAGATTTATATACAGTGTTTTTCCACCAGAGATTTGTAGAATTACATCGAGCCAAAGTATTTATTTGTTTATTTTTGTATATTTGGCTTATTTCCGAAAGAATAATACTATTTCTTAGGAAAAGAAAAACAAGACAGGAAAGTTATAAATCATTTGATCAGTAAAACCCACCAATAACTACTGCATTGATCACCTGGTTGGATAGCTGCCTACACATCTCCTCTTGTCACTCTTGCCAAAATGGGCATGCATTCTTCGACTTCGATCAGAGACAATAATCAAAACACCTTCCTTCATGTCCCCAGTTAAGGAAATAAAAGACCACTGATTTTCTGTTAATTGCCAAATATGACATTTCTAGGATGTTGTTTCTCTATGTTCTAGGTTGCATACCAAATTGCAAACTTGAAGCAATGCTATATCAAACTAGATGCAAAGAAAGTGTGCATAAATTGGTGACTTAGAGATTTAACATAGAGAACAAATTATAATCTCATTAAAAAATGAAAAATAAAGGTATTGATGATGAGCTGGACTCGCTCAACATTTTTTTTATTGTAAAATTCCTTGTGAATGGAGTTGAATTAAAATAAGGCAACTTACTAATAAAAGAAAACAGCAGTGAGCGAATCACCAATTGCAGCACAACAGTAGAGTCTTGGGGTCACCTTCATGGCAGAGTCAGTCGTTAGCAATAAAACCAGTATATTATCTCCTAGCATCTTGTTCTTGCAGAAGGTAAATGGTCAGTTCGTCTCATAGAATAAAATGGATTTCCCGACCAACAATTTGCACAAGAGCTTTGTGCAAATTGAAAGGAGACCTCGGCTTCCTCCATTCTTGATTCAATAAAATATTTTTGAAGATCTACTTCACACTATCTCCTAGATTTTGGGGTACTAGTTTTTTGTTTATTGCTCTTTTGGTTCTTCGATTCACTATCCCTCACATGCCCATCACAGCTACCCTTTCCTGAAGCACTTTCAGCTTTACTTGTACCTTCAGGTGATGAATGGTTGAAGCTCCAACGAGCATTCATGAACCACTTGTTAACCTGCATAATACAACTTCTATATTAGGAAAACCTGAAACTAATTTCTCTTATCTTTCACCCAAATGAAAGTAAATTTTAAAAAGAATAAAACAATTTTCCAGTTGTATGACCTGCTCAAAAGTAATTCCTAGCTCTTCTGCCAAACTTGCCTTTGCGGCTTGGTCAGGATACTGATTTTCCTTGAAGAAACTGTACAGTTTCTGCATACAAGAATGATCATCGCCTTAACCTTTGTCATCCTTTGTGTGTGTGTGTGTCAGAAAGAGATGGAGTTGGGAGGGACCAAAAATGAAGTTGCAAGAAACATTATTGTTCCAAAGAAAACACTGACAAGGGTATAACACCATGATATCAAAAAAATCTTGAAACCAGAAGCTGGCAAAGACTTGATTTCAACATTTTTCACATAGAAAATAAATAATAATCTCTCCAGTCTCCATATCAATCTTTGATATTTTTCTTTCTTCAACAACTAAATAAGCAGCTTTTGCAAAGCACTTGAAAAGTTTCTCATGTAATTGGATCATTTCTGAACCTTGCATGCACAAGTATAATTTGTTAAAGCAAACTTCGAAGCCGACTAAAAAAAAGTTCATTTCGTTTTTTTTGCTAAAAAGAGGACAAATAAATCATACTGCACATTTTCAATAATACCCAGCACCATGATGAGGAGATGATACCGAATAATGGCATGATATCTTCAACTCACATGAGGTTTTATGAGTTATCAGTACTGTTGAACATATTAAATAAATAACTCACAAAAACATACCTGAGTTACAGCTTCTCCAAGTTTTTTATAAGCAGAGGGCCTAACTCTTTTACTGCTAGAACCAGAGAGAGATTCGCCAACATGTGTTTTTGCTGGGGAAACATTTGTATCTTGAAAGCTCGAGTTTTGGCGAGTTCTCCCAGAAGTATGTTCATTCTTCTTTAATTCCTGATTCATATTCTTGCTATTCAATCTATTCTCAGTAACAGAAGCATCTCCATTTGCTATCCCCATAGCAACATCTCCAGTGTTTTTCCTCCTCTTCCTTGGTGCAACAGTATCAGTGTAATCATCATCACTTGAAGTAGAAATGTTTCCATATGTTTCCTTAACAAATAGAGAACAGAAACAAGAAATCGAACTATTGAGAGAAAAAATCATATGATTAAAAAGTTGCATCATATCAAGAATAAAATCTTAATATTTGAAACTAAGTTTATACCCTCTATGGGGACAGAAGGTGAACAAAATTTAATGTGAAATAATTCCGAGAAAGTTTTCGCCTAAGAAGCTTTATCTTATTGGTTTAGGACAAGAAAAAATTGCTGAAGATTTTGATATATGTAGCGTTATCTATGATGTGGCACAAACTATTTTGTACACAAATGTGTGGGCACTACATTCATACATTCATATGGAAGCATTACCATTATATTTGCTTCCAAGAATCATCCATATTTGGCATTAACATGTTACAAAGAATGGAAAATTCTGCTTTTATAATTATTGTAATTCCATGAGAGTATATAGTGCATGACATCTATCAATAATTCCTTCCCTATATTTGATGCTCTTCTCTGAAAAGGAGTGGAACAGACACTAGTCAGGTTAAAAATAGTTTTATTTATATGGAAAGAATCACAATGTCTTCGCTTATCAACAAGAAGCAGGCAAAACACCTATTTGAAACAAAAGACCAGGATTAACTCTAATTATATGATCGTGCTTGAAATAATAGTGTTATGCAACAACTTAAAAAAGCGCCAAGACCATGTAATAGGAATCCTGTTTCATAAGAGGCACTCACATCATAGAGCTTCTTGTAGTCCAATCTTTCAATATTTCTTTTTCCAGAAACAGGTGCAGACTTTTCTTGGTGAGAATCTGGTTCTAGCATGGATAAAAGCTTGCTGTTTAAAGAATGATTCTTCTTTCCACCAAATCTCGATCTTCGCCCATTAGAATCTTCATGAGGTTCCATAGGCATGTGGTATTCATCTCCTAAAGACAACCCATCACCATTAAGAGTGGCATCAAGATCCTCAGAGTCCGAAGTAAAATCAGAACTGGAACTTTCCTGCTTCAGCTTCTCCTCGAGAACTGGAGCATCAGGATCATAGTCATCATCCTCCGAATCATCAGAAGGGAGCCCCAAGTACTGTTTATCATCAGGTGGAGCCTCAAATTCATCAGACGCAGAACTGAAGTCAGATTCGTCAGAGCTTGATTCCTCCTGACTCTTCTCGTCAATATCTGGACCATCAGGATCATAATCATTATCATCAGAATCATCAGAAGACAATCCAAAGTTGTAGTCGAGTTTTTGTCCAGATGCTACTGCAGCTGCCTCAGGGAAAACATTCTGCACAAGGGATGGGAGTACAATAAGGAACAAACTCAAGTGTCTAAAAAACAAATGTTAAGGCTGGGGCCGCATAATTACATCCCATCTGTCACTGATAGATATATTTGTTCCTTGAGAGTCATTAAGCAAGTCAATGCAGTCAACTTTGCAATCACATCCAGGGCATAACCAGCCCTCATCACCAGGAGGAACTATATGAAAAATGCAAAAAAGCAATCAGGAAAGTAGAAATCACCAAAGAGGAACCATTAGTCAACTCAGTGCCATCAAACAAGTGGATAGATCATTACTGTCTTCTCTTAACAATGGTGGTACCAAACAGAATTGATGAAACCCTCGGTCGCAAGCACCATCACATAGTATAATATCATTATCAGCAGTCAAATCTTTGGATCCACATTTTGCACAGAATATCTGCCACAAATGGATTTAGTCTAAGTAATTACATTCCAAGAGATATTCAATGCTACAAAAACCATCCTAAACAGCAACAATTATGGATATAAGAAATTTGTTAAGAGAAGATGACAAAAAAAAATCCTACATCCTCACTGTCAATTTGTCCTTCAGAATCAAACAAAGATGCTGGGAACCTTCCTTCACCGCATAGTGAATCAATATGTTGAAATAAATCCCTTATTTTCACTTTGCGTCTGATGATTTCAGATGTGGCCCGTTGCAACTCCTTCTCAGGTTTTAACTTTTCTAGGCTGGCAAATTACATTAGTGGTCAAAGAAACAATTACAGATAAGCTCTCCAGTGGAGAACAGATCAATACACATATAATGTAAAGAAACAGCTTGAGATCCCATCATTTTAAAGGGCAGGTCAAACTGGATTTCATTTATAAACAAAAAGGTTTCTTCTATTTCTCATAATCATACATGTAAATTCAATTCCTTAGATCCCTCAAATTAGCCTCCTTGATAAAGATATTGATATATTTAGTCATGTACACCATAATATAGGCAATGAAAAATTTTTGGAGAAAAAAAAATTGGCTCGAGTGAGAAACTGTGAGCCCACAGAGAAACATGCACTAGAGAAGAGGGATATTACTTGGCAATAACACTAAAAGTTGAACTAATAACATCTTCAATTCCTTGTTTCAAAAAAAATAAATCGGCATCCTTTAAAAATCCCACTGCTCATTTATTAAGCACTTCTTGTTATGGAATCAAATAACAATGATGATCATCTGGTTCAAAGGCCAAGCATCACATATGTTATCCAATGTCAATAACTTTTGAACTCCTTGCAAGTTTATCTAAAAAAAAATCCCTGTTCTAAATTTTTGATCTGACATTGGCTTCGCAAATTAACTTGTATTCAATTTCCAAATGCAATAAATCCCCGGTGGACAGCCAGCACTTAAATTTGGATTTAACTTTCTATACTGTAAAATTTAGTACTAAAATCAAAACAAAAACATTATGTGATGACAAAATTAACTGAAAACAAAACACAAGAAAAGGCTATGGAGAAGTGAATAGTACACACCTAAGTCCTTTCCAGCCTTCCCCGGAATAAGCAGTGATCAAGCTTTGCTCATAGCTCATCCGATTCAACAAGTACCTAAGACGTGCCCTGATTCTGGAATATTCATCAGCCACTATACTTTTTCCTCTTCTCTTTTTCCTCCTTCTCCCTTTTTCCTCACCAGTGGAATTAACATTAGTAGAATTATTACTCGACTCGGGAGCCTTAGGTTTCTCTTGTGAATTTGACCGGAGAACTCTATCACTTTTTCTCGAAGAACTTGTATATTTCTTCCCTGACAATTTTGAAGTTCTCTTAACACTGGGCACACCTTGACTAGTAATACCAATCACAATTCCAGATAGTTTTTCCAAATGTTCACAATCAGGGTATTTGGACTCCTTATCATGAGTAGGTCTTATTTGTTCATTTGCAGGAATGCTGATGTCATCACCAGGAGGCAAGCCTATATGTTTGTTAGGACAACTCTTGGTCACAAGTTCAGTAAGCGGCTCCAAATTCTCAATAGCAATACCACTGGGTAATCCAATGCCAATTTCCATTGATTCATTTTCTGCAAGTTCAGAGCCGGGCTTCTGTCTTTCTTCCATTGGTTTACAACAAGCTCTGTCAGAATGAAACTCACGTGTCTGTCCAGATGTAGTTTGTTGAGAGTATGAACTTTCATCAATCAGGTCATTATTGCTTGCCTCTACAAGTGACAGTCCTGCATCTTCAGCCCGAGAATCATTGGCTAGATCTTCAAGTGATGCTTGTGAGGTTTCATTTGCAATGCAGCTTGACAATTCTGTGTTGCTATTCCTAGGTTCATCCAGTAGAATACTAGAGTCAATTGCTTTTGATGATTCACTATGCACACAAGCAGTATTCACACTTGTACCACCTGGCTCGAGTTTATGATCCATAGCGGTTGATATAGGTCTTGGACTATTATCAAACAGAGCACTCCTTGCATCGTCAGGAGGTGGGTCCAAATCAATAAGAGGACTTTTTGTTAAATCGTCAGTAGATGGTTGCACAACTTCACCAGAACAAGATTGGAGAACTGCAGCCCTGTTATCTCCAGCTTCAGTTTGTATGATTTCACACTCAAGCTTATGTCTCTCTTCCGGATATCCACCAAACTTGTATTCAGCACGGGGTTCATGCGTATTTTCCAGTGTAGTTTGTGCAGGGCATGAATAACTTTTAGTATGAGAAACTTTTGATGGAGAAACACCCATGTGCTCAGCCTCGGACATAGGCTTTAAGTAAAATATATCAGCTCTCTAGAATTCAAAATCCAACTTTGTATTTGAAGGGTCTTCCCTCAAAACTACTGTGAAAAGAACAAGTCCCAGTCACTACAAATAGCATGGATATTATTCTCCTTTCTATTTTCCATACACTTGCAGCATACATTAAACATCAGGAAATTTCCTAGAGGAAGAGAGAGGATCGGATCTCAAAAAAATAGTCCAAATAAATAAGCATGGACAAAGCAAGGCAGTGAGCTATATATGACTAGACAATTAAGGAATAATTTTTTACTTCCTCTTCACATGAGTAGATTCAAGCAAATCTTCTCAAGAACTCAAGTCTGTCATCGTCCCTTCAGTTGCACTAATTGTTCAAGTTGTGCAAATCTAGCTAGCATCAATTAACAGGATAAGTGATAAATTCTTGAATATAATAAATTCTAGCCTCCATGGTCCAAAACCTCTACCCTCATTCCCTGGCAATTATTTAGCACTAAGCTGATAGGACCTTAAAAGCATATTCCCCTGCTCTCTCTCTCTCTCTTTTCCTTTTAATGCATAATTTACTTGGCATAAACTAAATTATATGTAGCTAACTTAAGCATTAGATTGCAAGGCTACACTTTAAAATATATATATATATATATATATATATATATATATCAATTTAATTCTTCTTTTCTCTCTCTTTCTTTTTTTTTAAGAGAGAGAGAGAGAGAGAGAGAGAGAGAGAGAAATCTATCAAAGAGCTTCTTCTTCACTCGGGCGACATTTCCACGCAACATTCCTTTTAAAGCTCAAACAAAACAAAAGCATGGAACACCAAAACAGGTTTTATCTTCTCTCTAAACTTAACTTTTATCGGAGATTTTAGTTTATCTTCTGCAGTTTCCTAGAGAAAAGGCGAATAAAAAGGGGATATATAGAAAAATGAAACTGATATCATTTTAGTTTAGAGAACTGACCTTAGCATTTTATTCTTGCTGCATATAGTAGCAGTTTCAGCACAGTAGTTTTGATTTGGAAAGAGAGAGGGAGAATTTGTGACGAGCGAACAAGAAGAAGAAAAAAGCGGTTGATTGTGGTGGTGGTGGAGAGTAAAACAAGCCTCTAAATCAGGGCCACCGTCGCTAAGAAAAAAAGAGGGCTTTCCGTTCCTGCTAATGTGCGCTTTCGGTGATATTTGTTTTGTGTTTCCCGATGTTCCCTTTTATGGGTTGGGCCTTCGTTTTTAATATTTGGACCCTTATACAGAAAGGCCAACTGTGGGCTGATCTGTATTTCTGTATTGGGCCAAAAGCAGATAAAAGAAATATGGCAATTTTTACTCTGCTAAAAGTCTGCGCCTATTCGATACCCTGCATGTGTGGACTCACGCCTGTTCTGCTAATGTCCTTTTTTTTGTTTATGTATTTTAAAAAAAATTAAAATTTTTTTATTTTTTCTTTATTTTAAATGAATATATTTTTAGTGTTTTTTAATTATTTTGATGCGCTGATATCAAAAATAATTTTAAAAAAATTAAAAAATATTATCTTGATGTATTTTAAAATAAAAAATATTTTAAAAAGTAGTAGTAAAGTAATCAGTAAACATTGCCTAAAAATTTGGTTCCAGCCTTTAGTTGGAAATCGTGAATTCAGCATCTCCACTTTGTCAGAATCCCTGTTTAAATTCTCTGTAAGCAGATTCTATATGTGCAATTGCTTAGAAATTGATTCCAGCCTTTAACTATTTAAGATTGGATTCCAATTCCCATTTTTCTATGCCGATGGGTTGTTTTTTAATCCTATAAAAAGATAAAAGGAAGCTCAACCTGAATCTCTTAGACCTACCATTCAATTGGTTTTTTTTTAATTGTAAATGTTTGAATCAATTTATATATATCTCGATTATTTTTTTAAGATCGTGAAGTTAATAGTCATATAAACCTCTAACGGTTTTAAAATTCATAATACTCGAATTAATAATCTTTGAAAAGTAAATTTAAAACTTGATTAATTAAATTATATCTCTTAAGATTCCAATTGATTTTTATTGTTGGGTGCTAGCTGAAGAGTATTTATTATTATTATTATTATTATTATTATTATTTGGCTTTCTAGTTAGGATGTATGGTGTTTGAGGGTTCTGATAGGGCTTTTCAACTCTCACCAGTTTTAGCAAAGGTGACAATGTTAAATTAGCAAAGTTTGGAATTAAAAGTAGGAACTAGCTAGGAAGTAGCTATTGGGGTTTTGTATCTCCCCACCGTCTGGATTGAACTTGCTTCTGTGAACAAATATAGCTGGCACTCTCTTTGAGTTTTTTTTTTTTTTTTTTTTTTTTTGGTCCTCCTCTTTCTTTTACCCTCAGAAAAACTTATCCCCTCTCGAATATTCTTTCATTAGAAAATTAAGTGAAAAAATTAAAGCACGCCAGTCTTGATGCCTTAATGGTTCCGAAATGCGGTCACATGACTTGCATGCGCATGCATGTATCACATGAGACTAACTTATAGGCTCGCGCTATGCTAGAGATCGAAGCAAGTTATTTTTCAAGCATTAAAAAAAATTTAGGTATTGTTATCGTGTCTTCTATATATATATATATATATATATATATTAACCATTAATTTCAAATCACCTATATATTGAATTATATTTTTTTTAATATTAAAATAGAAACATATTAGATTTACATAGATCAATCCAATTTGACATGCAAAACTTGTAGGGATAATCTTGAAGAAAATAAAATAGAAACCAAAATCTTCAACTAACTCAATATTAAAAGATAAAATTAATAAAAAAACAAAACTCTTTAAAAAAAACCTGTGTGATCTCAGGTCAATCAACCAATCTCGCGACACAAGTCATGCATATTGTCGGATTTAATAAAAAATTTATCCCATAAATTATTTTTCATTAGATAGATTTATATGACAATAAAGCACATGAGAATTTTTTGTATGAAATATTTTGTAAAAGAAAAAAATCATGACAGGTGTGTTGAGACTGAGATAACAAAAGCAGATTATTGATAACAAATGGTCAAATTGTATTTTTTTGGTTTTAAGTTAAATAAAAAAAAAGATAATCGATAACAAAATGAAGAAATTGCTTTTTTTTTCTTTTAAATTAAAGGACAAAAACTGCATTAAAAAAATAAATTAGATATTGTGACTTAACCTATCAAACTCACGATCTGTCATATAAACTATATTGTATTCAATATTTTATTTTTATAAAATTACAGTTAACCTAAATATACTAAAAAACAAAAACAGCCAAAAAAATCCCAACACCCTCAGCCAGGAAAGGAAGAGCCTATGCATGTACGCTTTTCATCCCATGATTTGGTGTGATGAAAAATTATACTTTGCCTCTTGTAGTTAGTTTATAATTTAGATAATACTTTACATCTTCTTAAAAAAAAGTCAACAAAAGTTGTCTAAATATTTATAAAATTGCTATTATTTTTTCAAAAAATAACTATAACGACCCTAAAGCAAAAATATAATGAAAATTAACACTCCAATTCCCCGTACTTTTTACCAGCAACAACAAGCATCACATTTTCATAATCAACAAACACTCTTTCATTTCCATCCACCGCTAACAAAAAATTATAACCATTCCCCAACCTTTTCCAATCTTTTTCACCAACAAATTTTAGTCATTCCCAAACCTTTTCCGGCTACTATCATAAATAATTCCCAAACCTTTTCTAGCTAATATGTAACAACCTCAACAATTTCATACATTTTAAGCTTTATTTTCTATATATAAAAAAAATCTCTAATTTTTTTGGGGAATTTTTTTATATAAGCTTAGTTCTATGAGAATTTTATTGAAATTTTGACAGAATCTTCCCTATACTAAAAGATCTTCAGTTATCGATAAAATACCCATAACACTTTGATATACTCATCACACACGCAGCTCAATCATTGTCCAACAATCCTGGACTCACCATTTCACAATCATTGCCATTTATTTTCATATCTTATCATGCATTTAATTATAATGTTCAAGATTCAATTCAAAGATCTATAATTATAAGTTATATGGTACTATTAGTCTAACCAACGATAAAAAGGTATAAATACATCAGTATACACTATCTATAAATCCAGCAATTCCTCTTATTGTTAATATTCTGGTAACTCCTCACGGTCACCAATAATTTTGGCAATCAATCTTATAGCTATTAATCCAATAACCTTTCATGGTTACCAATAATTCCTACAATCCATCTGATTGTCAATATTTCGGTAACTCCTCACAGTTACCCATAAATCTGGCAACTCTTATGTTTCATTATTCTAGTAACTCCTTATGGTTGCCTATAAATCCAACAATTCCTCTGATTGCAAATAATTTGTTAATATGGTTATCCATAAATCCTGTAATTTCTCTTATTGTTAATAATTCGGTAATCCCTCATGGTTATCCATAAATCTGTTACTATTTTTATCCTTTTAGTTTTTTATATGTGTATGTGTGTGTGACATACACATGTAATAACTATAAAATTTAAAAATACAATTATAAACATGAATTCCAAAATTTAAATGAGGTGAAAAGCACCTACCTCCTGCTCGCAATCGTCCAACTCCTCCTCTTACCGAGATCCTATCCTAACAACCTCTCTTGGAATAATAGAATTCTGGTTCAATATAAACTTCTACATAAACTCAATGTGCTTAATTTCAAGGCACGATAAATTATTTAATAAAATTATCGTCTCAACTATTCCAATTACTTATAAACCATATCAACACAGACCATTTCATTATCAATCAACATATATTAATTCATTCTAAATTCTAGTAAATTTCAAAACATCATTAACATGTTTACACTAACAAAATAAACATGATTTCACCATATTTATATAATTTTGCCTTAGTTAGTTCATCATTCATCATACAACAATTCACTTAACTATTTAAGTTCTCATTTCTTCTTCTTTTTTTTTCCCCTTTGAGTAACCCTTATTTTTTAGTAACTTCTCTTCATCACATTACCTAAACTATTTCTTCCTCTAACATAATTTCATCTTTTACTATAATTCACTCACATTTTCCTCATATACAAGTTTATATCAAATGTTTTCTATTTTCACCTACCATGACTGGTTCCTCCCCCTTCCAATAACCTTAATTTCTTCTTTAATTTTTTTAGATTTACACGTGTACACATTCAAGACATACTAATTTAATTCACCCCTAAATTTCTTCTTTCATGGTCGGCTATACACCATAAGACACAACCATTAGTTTTGTCAAATTTTGTTATAATTTCATTGGTATCAAAACTATATACAAACCAATAGTCCCAATTCAAACTCATTTTTTAAAAACCTCAATTCATCCATAACAAACCTTAAAGACAACTTGAAAATTTCAATTCAATTTATCTACTTTTCATCTAAATTTATTAAAATCAAAGGAGAATACCTTACCAAGTACATGTACAAGCCTTAAATGTGCTCTAAATAACATCCTACATTTTCCTTTCTCTCCTCCTTCCTTGTTTGGCCTTTTTTTCCCATTTTTTTACCTCCTTTTACTTCATTTTCATCTTAATTTAGTGTTTAACACACTTAATTTCTATTAATCTTCAAGATTTTCTCTCTAATTTCCACTTTCTCATAAGTTTCCTTAGAATTCTATAAAGTTCTCTCTTTTTCTCTCTTTCTATGTTGGATGGCCAAGCCTCCTCTCTCTCTCTCTCTCTCTCTATACACACACATCACAATTTGATTAATTCCCTTTATGTCCCACTTTTCAACCTTTTATTTTTCTGGGTAAACTTTTATCATTCAAAATGTTGTTTACATTAAATTTATTTTTTTAAAACCCTTTCACCATAATTTTGTTTAATTTCTCCCATCAATAATTATTCCCACGAGATAAATATTTATTTTTGTCATTTAACTTATTGTTTCCTTCCTTAATTTTATTAGTTTATTCATAGGGGTTTACATAATCCATGTCTAATGGATAAAAAAAAAATTTCAATTTCAACCGCTAAGATTGGATATGTTGGAAATAAAGCTTCATTTTTTTTTTTTATAAAAAGTTATTCCGGACTCAAAACCCAAATTATGAGTTTAACAAGTTAGTTAGGTTGACTTGGATTTTTATTTTTTTTACTTTTTAATTGATCTTTCTTTTGATTTCATCATTTGTTGGAAATTGTGCTTCATAATTTTTTTGGATTTACTTTCTATAGGGATGTCTAGATCTCATAACCCGGATCAAAGAATCTTCTCAACCCAATAGCTTAAGCTGTTATGTGAGGTCCCAGGATATGATTTATATTATTCTCTAACACACCCTTTCAAGTGAAAACCTTTTAAGCTTGAAGCTTGCACAGTCTCACACTACCTTATGCTTAATTTTTATCAAATAAATATGGATTGTAAGATTCGAACTCGTGACCGCTTAGTCATTAAGGCTCTAATATCATGTCAAAGAACCAATTCAACCCAATAACTTAAACTTTTAAGTGAGATTCTAAAATATAATTTATATTATTCTCTTATATTTTTAAAAATAATATGGCTAGTAAAAATAATATAATAATCATACTAATTATGCGAACTCATAATCCGTGATTGATGTTAAAAACTTTATGCCAAAAAGGATATGCGAGGAGGAAACCCCCACTTGTCAAGAACTTTTGTAGTCGAACTTTTCAATCTATCACGAATATGATTTTGAAAAAACGAAAAGAAAAATTATTCATCTTTATCGTTTGATGAATTGACTGCCATGCTTGCTAATTACAATGCACCTACTTTTGCAATGAATAATAATACAACATACCTACATTGAAAACACTAAAAAAATGCCATAAAATGAATAAACTC
>Ga0325411_1000374_pt1 | contig 46141 bp, 15 predicted proteins | sample PopdelMetagenome_13_FD_206181 | JGI IMG/M metagenome (GOLD analysis project Ga0325411, IMG submission 206181) | Populus deltoides microbial communities from Bellville, Georgia, United States - Xylem-PdIQD-R4 | ecosystem: Host-associated > Plants > Phyllosphere > Stem > Wood/Secondary xylem...
AAAAAAAAAACTAGAATAATGAAGAAGACATTGAAACTTTGAAAACGATGCCTCTAGTATTTCTCGTCCAGATAATACCAAATAAAAATTATTAAATGGGTCCAGAGGCTAGTGAGCCAGGCTGCCACTGGGAAAAAAACTACTTGTTTTTCTTCACTAATGGGGCTTGAAGGATATTATTTTAGCATTTGCAAAAGCGTCTGCTCAAAACCAGGAAAAACACAGCACTACTTTTTGAGAACAATGATCGTTGATCATACGCAGCACGTTTCACATAATCATAATCATAATTTTTAAAAAAAAATTCTTAAGTTTTAAGTTTCAAAGAGAAAACAATATAATAATATTTTAGAAAATAATTTTATCTTAAAAATATTTCATTATTAATGAAAGATAAATAGAATTATATAAATATTAATAAGATGAGGAGTTGATAACCAGAGATTTTTATACACCTAAATACCTCGAGAAAATAGAATCATATATATATGTTAGTAAATCGAAAATATTTTTTTTCATAGTTTGGGCCCGTGGTTTTTTAATCCCTATTGGCTAAAAAGGAGAGGATAAGATTTTAATCCAATCATGTTAGCTTATTAATTCAACATCCTGCAATAATTCTAAAAGCCGTTTCATTCTAAAAATTTACTCGCGGAAATTATATTTTGATGTACTAATCAAAGGGATAGCTTCCTATTAAAAAAGAAATGAAATGAAGAACTCCCAAAAGAAATGGGAGAGCAGAAATTGTAAAATAAATGGTGTCAACAAAATTTATCCAAGAATAATATGGTTTGATATTCAGTAAACTGGGACCAAAATTTACAATTTACACTATTTTTCCCCCATCATTCAGGAATTCACTCTCAACATTGATCGAAACATAAATTGCAAGAGCATAATCTGATGGAGCTGAATAATTGTTGATGGGTTCCAACTTCCATCTCTATAAAGAAGGTGGCCTTGTCATGTATCTTCAAATAATGAAGTCTTGAAAACTGTAGATTGTCTCTATGCTGCCACCAGTCCATGCATGAATGTAGTTCCTCTGCAATATTTAGTTTAGAGACTAGTAAGGACCCCAAGAACTCAAGTACATGACTTTTCTCAGTGACTCCTCTGACTGCTTTGATTTCTGATTTTCTCTTAGTTTACCTGCAGGAACCGCCGTAGAAGTTTGAGAAGAGAGCTTCTTGGCCAGAGAGAATGACCTGACTTGGTTCTTGGCATGTTGATGTAATGATCTTATTGTGTAGTTCCATCTGCAGAATCCTTGATCTTTCAAGGCTTCGACGGCTGCAATACTAGTTGCTACAGCCCAAGCTTTGCTTGCTGAACTCATTTCTCTATTTCCTTCTTAGTACTACAACATCAAGGATTTGAAATGGACAATTTTTAGATAGAAGTTGAGATGTAATTGAGGATTTGAGTTTGACGGTGGAAATGGCAAGCTGGGTGCTTTTGCTTATATAGAGAGGAGGTAGGTAAGTGCAAGAAAAGGGGGCCAGAAGTTCGGAGGAAAATCAGAAGCTAGCCACAAGCTGTAGCAGGTGGTTTTGGCTTAAACGAAAGCAAATGGTATTATTTCAGTGGGGTAACGCTAGGATAAGATGAATTTAATGTACAGGACTGACCACTTGCCTAAAATACAAAGGAGAAAAGGACGGGGAATTTTTACCTTTTAGCATGTTCGATCAAGACAAAGCTAGAGTGTGACTTGTTTAGTGAAAGGCACACGGTTTTGCTTTACAAAAATCCAAATCGAGCCTCAAGTATAGGAGGCAAATCCGCTAGTTTTTTCTTCAAGAATGGAGCTAAAAGGATTGACTTTTAGCATTTGTCTTGGCCTCTACTCAAACCTGGGAAAATACAGGAGTCCTTGCTGAAAAAAATAATTAATAGGATTCATTGCATGTGTCACAAAAAAAACAAAAAAACAAGTTCTCTGCTCATGGAAAAGGACGACACACGTTATCCAATGCCAACTGATCCAATTACCTTCAGCAAATATTGCCCCCTCAACCTCAAGATTTCTAATTTGTGAAGCTTATTTATTTATATACTTATCAGATTTGTTTTTTTTTAAAAAAAAAAAAGAAAAAGAAAAGGTGGTACTACCAAAACAAATGGGAAAACAGAAAACCATAGAATAAATGGTGTCAACAAAAAATTATCCAAAAATCATATGAATTGACTGGAAAATTGACAATTTACATCAACTGCAACAATCAGAGATACATGACTTTTCTTGGAGACTCCTCTGACTGTTTTCCCTTCTCTTCCTTGACCTTGCTTGAAATCATTGCAGAAGTTGAAGAAGAAAGCGTTGGTGTAGTGTTCTCAATGTGCAGTTGCACCAGCAGAAGCCTCGGTTTTGCAAGGCCTCCACGCCCTCCAAGAGCAGTTGCTACCATCCAAGCTTTACTTGTAGATCTCGTTTTTTACCTGGTATGTAATGCAGAACAACTAGTTGGAAACTCTTTTGATTTGGGGATATTGTAGAGAGTAAGATATCACTTTCCATGTTCGATGAAGTAAATGGCAAGGAGGAGTTTTTACTTTGTACAGGTGAGAGCACCAAAAGTTTAGGAAAAAACCTGAGAAAAACCAAAAGCATATAATTTTGAGTGAACAGGCCAACGGTATATTGAGTGAGGAAACCAGCAAAAGGCCAACGGTATTTTTATGGGATAAGACGTCCCGATTCTCCTTGTAATATTGTATACAATTTGGAATTTGTGCTCGTGGGATGCTATAATGCCAACATGATTTATCAGCATATAAATAATCTCCAGTTGCTTGAAATGCTAAAGCATCAACCTTGATTTATCAGCAAATAAATAATCTCCATTTGCTTGAAATGTAAGCATCAACCTTGATTTATCAAGGTATGGTTAAAAACTTAAATCCATGCTCAAAATTAAGCAGAATATTTGCATGTCGTGTCCTGTGATTTTAAGCTTCTGCATATTCACCTGTCCTTAAGTAGGAGAGCAAATACAAGGATGATGGCCTAAATTGGCCATGTTCTTTCACAACAAAATGATGAAAAGCCGAGCAAGATTGCAAGGGAGATATATTAAAAAGAAAACACGCATAGTAAGAGATAGGAAGGTGATGACAACAATATTTGTTCAACAAAACTCTCGTGTTGGATAATTACAGCTTACAGTTCACATCGATACTTGCAGCAATCACTCATCAATTTCCTCATGTTTTGTTCTTCACAATGGACCAGCTTCAGCCTGCCTAACGTGTTAATTTAAAAGTGTAATAGGAGTTGTTTTTTAAAGTTTTTCTTTTATTAAAAATTATATTAAAATAATTTTTTAAAAACTTATTTTTAAAAATTATTTTTAAAAACAATCCAAAAACATAAAAATAAAAAAGCACCTTCTTTCTTCACATGCTACAGTCATTTTACCTCAACAAAAACAGTGTCTTTCTTTTTAATTGTTCTTATTCCACTATATTATGATTTCTATGCAAATTAAGAAAAAACTTAAGTGTTTTTTTTTTTGTAATTTAAGTTATAACATTAATTTCAACTATATTTTTAACCATATATTCTTAATATATTTTTTATTACAATTTTAATCAAGCAACTATTTAATTTAAACAAACTAACACACGTGATTATTTTTTTTCAAATCTCAACGACAAGAGATACACAACGAAAACAAACACGCTTTATGAGTCTTGAGAGCTTCTCACGTCGAACTTCTTAATTCATTAGTACGGACCCCAACAACCCAAGTACATGGCTTTCCTCAAATACTCCTCGGATTGGCTTGACTTCCTCAATTTGCTTGAAACCATAGAAGAAGATGAAGAAGAAAGCTTCTTGGCCTGAGGTGTTGACCTCGTGTTTTTCCTGGCATGTTGGTTTAATGATCTTATGGTGTAGGTCCATCGGCAAAAGCCCTCGCCCTTCAATGCCTTGACAGCACCAATGCTAACTGTCACAATCCAAGCCTTTCTTGATGTGCTCATATTTTCTTCTTTAAACCTAAAAATGATCTCCTCTTTCTTTTAGGTAGATGGCTGTATGTAGGAATAATGGATTGCAATGGGGTTTTATTTATAGAGGGTGACGGGACGTAGTGAGTGAAAGTGAGGAGTAGAAACAAGAAACTAGAAACCATCAGCTAGCTTTGGCAGTGGCTTCGGCCCCAGGTAAAGCAAAAGGTTAGTATCTTGTTTTGGCATAATACTTTGATGGTGAAATTGGACAGAATAATGTAGCCATTAGAGTAAAGCAACCAATAATGGACACACCCTTTTCCTCTAAACTGCCTGCTACTGATCTATTATATAATAGATGAGGCAAAAATAGGAATAACAGGTGGCAAATACTGGTCATCCATGTGTCTGTTTGATATTGTTTTTTAAAATATTTTTTACTTAAAAATATATTTAAAAAATTTAATTTGAAGTAAAACAAAAATAAAAAAATTATTTTTTTTTTCAAAATATTTTTAAAACACAAAAACAAATAAGATATTAGATTTTAAATATGTCTTTGGGAGGACAGTCGAATCACGTTTCTAAAGTTTTTTATAATTTTATTCAAAAACAAAGAAAAAATTAAATGGCACTAAATAAAATAATTTCTAAATATATTCTTATATATTTGTGATTAATCAACTTTTAAGAAAATTACACCTAATTGTTAGAAAAATATTATTAAAAAAGGCCAAGTACTAGATGGGCTATTGAACCTGGCTCGTAAAATAAAAACACTAGGTGCAGGGGCTTGCAATGCCAAGCCCACACCCTAGCATTTTTTTTTTTTTTGGTTAGTTGTTGCCTTGCTTTTTTTAAATAAAAAAATAATTAAACATCATGGTATTTGAAAGCTCAAAACCTGACCATTGGAGAGGTGATGAAAAAATTCAAGTTTGGTGATTTTGGTTACAAAAATATTTTTAATTTATTATCATCTAAAAATACATAATAAATACCCAAATAAACTTAAAATAATAATCTCTTAGCTCAAAACATCTCAAAATTAATTAAAAAAAAATCAAGTTGGAAAAAAAAAACTATATCAATCCCCCATCTAACATTTCTGGTAAGATAAAAAGCAAAAAGAAACACCTAGAGACGCCAAGAAGTCAAATAATTCTAAGGACGATACTAATATCCTTCGAATTAACAAACAAAAAAACCAATCTTATAATTCTAAAAAGAAAAAAAAAAAAAAAGGAATGGTATCCCAAGGTTCCCAACCTTAATTTCCATATATACGCACAGGTTTTCTGTGGCCTCTTAAAGAAATCGCAGTAATGAGCTCATTAATTGCAATTTTCCTAATCTGAAAGATTTATTTAAATCGTGATTTTGCTTGGCTTACAAGAACTGCTTCTGTTGAAGAAACCCTTTTGAAAAGACACCGTATTCTGGCTAGTAGCAGAACCAAATCGCCTAATTTTTCCGTCGGGCCAAACGTTTCGGTCATTAATCACAGGGTTTAGTCCTGACGTTTATAGGCCAACAAACATGAGTCTTAAGGTGCTTAAGCAGGAATTGTTTTAGAGCAGCTCAAGGCCTGGAAGACCAGAATTCTAAAGGGATAATGATGCATCCTCAGGCAAAACCAAGACCAGAATCGGAAAGTTTCAATCAGTTTAGATCGGTTTCTGGTGCCCACTGAACCCAGGAAGAAGGCTGGTGCTGGTGAGAAGCGAAGGCTGAGGGAAGCTGAAAGGGCTGAGAATGTCATGCATCTCATTTCTTGTACTGGTTTTGTTAATTTCTCGTATTTCACTGTACACGAATTAATATTCTGTTGTTTTTTAAATATTATTTCAATCTTATAGAATTTTGCTATATAAATCTTTAATTTCATGGTATTTGTTTTTGTTATTTATTTATTTCGGTTGAATCCAACACCCTACACTATTCGATTACACGATCGAAGATGGTGCTTTCTCAATCTTCAAATTTCCAAAAACTTCAAAACCAGAGACCTATGGAAATCCCGAATTTTAATAATTAGTTTATTCCATGGTTCTGAAACGCTTGGTTGGCCGACTGGATGCTCCAGCCATTCAGGTCGGGTTTTATTTTAAATTGATTGGACATTAAAAGTGTTAAACTTGGTTAATTTGATGAGCTCATCTATAATTTAATTTACATTGATAAATTTAGGTGAACTTGATTAAGTCAATTTCATATAATTTTTTTTAAAATCAAAATGATATTATTTTAAAAATTTACATGTACCTGATTAAATCAACTTTATATAATATATTTTTAAAAAATTAAAACAATATTATTTTAAATGAAATAATTAATTTGAAATGACTCGGTAACATGCAAATTGATCAGATTGTCCCGTGATTTAGTTGATCTGATTAAATTCAGGTGAACTTGATTTAGCCAACTCCAAGAAATTTAATAAACAAAACAAAAAAAAACAATATTTTAGATAAAATAATTGATTTAGATTGGCTAGGTGACATTCAAAATGATCCTATAATCTAAAAAATCAAGTTTGGGATCACATTTGATAACTATGATTTTTCCTAGTAACCTCTTTCCAAAAAATTTATGTTAGCATAGTTTTTTTTGGCAAGTTTTGAATTTTTCATATTCGAGGATTCTAATTTCGTCGTATGATCAAGAGAAAATTAATGGAAGTCTGTCCCCTGATGCTTTGCCTAACAATGAGCCTTCTAGTAAATTGCAAAACACAAGATTATCTTCCATCACCAATTGCATTCAGACATGTTGTGAAGTCTTCAGAGTTACAGTGCTTCTGTGTCCATTTGCCCTTGGTATTATCCAATAGATGAAAAGTCTATTTGTGTGATGCATGATGGTTTGAATAGATGAAAAGTCTATTTGTGTGATGCATGATGGTTTGATGCCCGTCTTTACTAGCTAGAGATAATATCTCCTTGAACCTTACTGTTATATATCTTGAAATTGTTGATTTTGATTGATGTTTTGATCAATAGATCATGTTGTGTTACTGATCATCAGCATATTCCTCTCCTAGTTCTATGGCCTCCCCGTCACCATCAGGGTAAAGCATATCTTACAAGCAAGATAGTTTTGTCAAACATGTAGGTTCCACATTGCATTAGCACCTTAATAGTTCCAATCCATGTTCTTTGCTTAAACACATGATCATTGCTTCCATTTATCCTCTTAGTAATTCCCATCGTGATAATTTCTTATCTGGTTCGATAGATTATATATACATGATCTTGAAGGAACAAGGAACAGAAAAAAAAGATAGTCATAGATGTTAACTTCAGAAATATTACATGTACATTACAGGCGCTGTGTACATAAGCTTCTAAGCAACATCTCGGCCAGCTTTCGCAAATCGGATTGCACGTCAGTTAGGAGTTAGGACCCCAGCAGCTCAAGTACATCACAGTCCTCAGTGACTCCTCTGCCTGTTTAAGCTTGTTATCTTCACTGTTTTTACCAGATTTATTGAGATCATTAAAACTGAAATTACCTGAAAAGCTTATAGTTTGCTTAGATGAAGCAGCCTCCTTCAGGTCAGTTTTAGGAGCTTTGTCTTTAACACTTTGCATCCTTTGGGAACCAGCTGGATGAAACTCTTCCTTGCTGATGGATCTCAAGCTCATAAATGCTTAATTTTCTTTGTGTGTGTGTAGGAAGTACTACTGTTTGTTTCAAGAACGTTAGAGAAGAGAGGAAGAGAGATGTAAATTCTACTCTATAAGAGTAGAGTAGAGCAGAGAGCTGGAGTGGAAGGATGTCAAGTGGCTGATCTAGTTATTGACTTGTGGGGGAACTTTGAGACTAGAGTTCAATATATATATATATATAGGCTTTATTTGTTTATGTAATGTGGTGTGTTCAGTGTTTTACATCAATTACAATTTTAAAAATATTTAGTTAAGTAACACACTACAGTTTTGCAGAAGTTTATTTAAAAGTATTTTTTCTTGGAATTACTTTGATTTTTTTAAAAAAAAAAAGCTATAATTTGCATACATGCTCAATTACTTCCAATATGGATTGGTTATAAAACCTAGTTCTTCCAACATGAGCCGGAAGGAATTATTTTTCCTTAAATAATACAGGTAACTAGAACATTAATGGAGGTCCTGTGTTGTTTCTTCTCTTTTGCATGAAAAATAGAGATCACAAGCTAATCTAAGTTCCTGACGCGAGACTTGAGACTCATAACATCCATACATACCTTAAGGGATTCAATTACTCCATCTATCATCTTCATGATCATACCAGTCTGTCGCACTTGATTTAGAATCTAAATTACTAGGTTATTGAATCAATTTGATAATTTGATGGTTTTCCTTCAACTCAGATTAATTATTTTATCAAAAACAATATTATTTAAACTTTTTTTATAAAAAATTCCTTACAGCTAACCCGGCTAAATCTCCCCGGGTCAAATTACACAGTCACCAAGATTTAGCTAATTCAATGTTCAAAATAAAATTCAACTTAGATCATATCTAATCAACATGCTTAATCAAGTCAAGTTTAATAACTATTCTGTCAATGTAATTTTATCAAATCAAGGCATATGTACTTGATGTGTCTCGGGTCTCCACCATTACAATTTTTTTAGTGAAAGATTCTAAATCTATCACAGCATTGGAGAATCTGTCCAACTAAAACTTCATTTTGCTGTACAGGAATAACATTTTATACGCTTGTAGCTAGCTAGAATCCTTGGAAAACATGACTCGACATCAAATTTGTTTCTTTATCCATCTTAAGATCTTTCCTTGCTATTCCAAGCTTCTTTTGGTGTATCTTTTTGTCCCTTGAACTGTAGATCACTGAAAGTTTTTTCTCTCTCTAGCTTTACAGTTAGAAAACAGTCCGTCAAGATTGTTGCTGATTATTAAAAGATATCAAGCACGTTACTTCCACTGTCATTGGAGCAGAAGGCATATAACCACGTGAATCAATGGATAGCATGGAGATGGATACATGAAAAGTCAGTTGGATAAGATCGACACATAATCACTAAGTTGCAACTTGCTTCCTTCCTTACTTCTTGTTTTCTGTTTCAGTGAATTCTATAAATTAACCAGGTTGTTGGTTGAGTACTGGAGCACGTATTTCAGCCACAAGGTCATGAAACTCGCTCAATCCCAATCAAGTGAATATCATGACCAAGACAAAAATGACCAAGACCCTTTGATGGGACGGTTCCCAAACTGGGTCTGATATTTATACTTGAAACATGACTGTAATGATTTGCTTTCAAGAAATATATATTTTTTGCGATAAAAACAAACCTTCATGTGCCCAAGTTGATTCTAAAATATTATCTAATTAATCTAAATAAAAAGGACAATATGCATGTATATCTTGACCAAGTCAATTTTCATTTTTCTTTTTGTAATTGTCATTTTGCCATTTAAATCCCTTCTCATTTCAATTATTTGATGAAATTATTTTGCCTTTCTCTGGTATCTAAATACAAATAAAAGTGTATGCGTCAAAACAGCAAAGCAATGGTACACTAGCTAGAAGACACTGAAAATCGCCTTCATGTAAGCTGTAACTTAAGCAATACGCATTTATTTTTGGACAAAGACCCATGTAGATGTAGCTCCTCCCAAAATGCATCTACTCAAAGAAAATGGCATCCAAGTACCTCTCAGTTTCAGCATTATATATCTACCATTACAGTGAGAAAGGACTCCTGAGAAGGAAGGCTGTTTCTCTCTCAGACAGCGGTTCCGTGTTCACGTACATCCTAATTGAGTTCGACCAAAGACATCAGCTGAACCCAGTGTGTTTTTGTATCATTTTCTTTCTCTTTTTATTCTATCAGTGTGTTATGATGTTCTAAAAATCAATATGATCATAAATAAAGTTATTTAATGCTTGGATGGAAGATAATCACGTATTTAATTCAATATTCTTTTTTTTTTAGATTAGAAAGTAGATGGTTGTTGATAAAAACCCAAAACCTGCAAAACATTTTCTTCTAGTAGAAACCCCCGAATGATAATTAAAGTCAGTGACTTTCTAGTAAGGGATTACAATAAATGAGAGAATGAGCTATAAATTTCAAAAACAAGAGTATTTTTTCTTGTTTCTATATGATAAATACTCTAAGAATTAAAGTATAAATACTTAGAGAATAGAACTTGTAAACCCTTTATCTAGGTGATTCAAAGGGTATTTAAAGCCCTTAAACCTTGTCATGTTACTAGAATAGAGGGATTAGAGTTATTTTCTTTTGTTAGCATTAATAAGTGATAAACATCTCTTGTACCATATCAATAAGGAGTAAATATTTCTTACACAATATTAATGGCGATGGAAATATGGTAGGTCCTTATAAGATATTTATACACCTAAGAGTGTAGAAAGATGAGTGCTGATGTCATTAACATTTTATGTTAGAAGTTATAAAAATAAACAAATGAAGTCTCATGGCCCAGCCTAGGAGCCTATATATAATGGTCGTCATACCCATATCCACTTGGATTTAGTATGATACAAAAGCCCATGGGTAGTGGGTCTCATAACTTACTAAACTTATGTCTACTTGGACTCAGCGCGTAGTTGAATCTACGGATATTAGTCTTGCAGTTTGCCACCTTCTTGTCTATTTAGTCTTAACGCATAACAGAACTCAATGACATTGGGTCTAACAGCTCACTAGACCCAATTTATTTGGACTTAATGCATAGCTAAACTCAAGGATATTAGGTCTAGTAGCTCGCTAAACTTATGCTTGTTTGGGCTCTGCACTTAGCTAAACCTAGGGATATTGGGTCTGGCAACTCGCTAGACTCACAACTGTTTGGGCTCTGCGCTTAGCTGAACCCAAGAATATTGGGTTTGACAGCTCGCCAGACCTATGTCTATTTAGGCTCGGCATGTAGGGGAACCCAAAAACATTGGGTTTGGCAACTCACAAGACCCACGTTTGTTTAAGCTTAACGCATAGCTGAACTCAAGAAAATTAGGTATGGCATCTCGCTAGACCCATATATAATTGGACTCAGCATGTACATAAAACCTAGGGAAGTTGGGTCTGGCAACTCGTTAGACTTATATGTACATGAAATTAGCGCATAGCTAAACCTATGGATATTAGATCTAACAGCTCATTAAACTCATGTTTATTTAGGCTCAACACGTAGTTGAACTCAAAGATGTTGGGTCTAGTAATTCACTATATATATATATATATATATATATATATATATATACTTGGATTCAACGCACAACTAAACCTAAAGATGTTTGTTATAATATCTTGCTAGACCCATGTATGCTTGGACTTAGTATTCAGATAAACCCTAAAGATATTGGACTTGAAAGCAAGCTAGACTCATGCTATTTAGGTTTGACACATCGTCAAGTTTAGGTATATTGGATTATCACCCTATTTTTTGCCCTTTTAAATATAAACTTAGTTTAAAAATTAAATTTTAAAAATATGATGATTTATTTTTCAGACTAGTTTACACATAATCACAGGTTAATTTCATTTTTAAATAATTTTAAAAATATCTTCTCTGCATCGGTTTGGTGTATTCTCTAACTAATAATTTTAAATGTTAAATTTAAAAAATAAAAATAGAAAACATACATTCTTAACCATCATAAATCGACTTCTGTTAGAACAAATACTCTCCGTGGCACCAGGAAGCAGAGGTGGGCAAGGAACAGGTGAGCACCTAAAAGACAAGAAAGGCTAGAAGCCCAAATATGCTAGAACACCCATTAGAGATAGTAAAGCCCAGTAATAATCATTTAGTTGACCCAATTTCAATTGGTAACTATGATAGCTGTTCATGGACCAAACCTGGGCCAAGTTTTTGTTACATTCAATCCAGTCCAAAATACAAAAATTACTACAGACCCACCAACACAAAAATTGGATCCATGGATAGTTATGGACTAAATAGTGACTGCACTACGCCGTGGGCCGGCCCAAATATTTAGAAAGAATGTTAAGAAAATGCAAGCAAGTGTTCCTCAAAAAACTAAAAGAAATCAGACTCGGGTCAGATTGTGTTTAATGAGTTTGACTAGTTTAAATAATATAAATAAGAAATATAATAAAAATAAATAAAATGATAAAAAAAATTGATAGCCTAAAAGAAATTAAAAAAAACTTGACTCGAGCCCATCAAGATTAACATGTCAAATCTGCAACTTAGTTGTGATATTGGAATAACCTAATCGAAAACATATTAAATAAAATTATAAAGTTCAATTATCAAATAACTCAATGTTTAAGAATAAAACTAAAAAATTATTAAAAAAAAAACTCGAGTCAACTCAGGTTAATCTACTAACCTTTCGACTATGGGCATAATATTGGGATAACCTCATGTAAAGAAATTTGAAAAGAAAAAAAAATACGAATATCATTATTTGATAAATCAAATATTAAATGATAAAATTAAAAAAATTCAATTTAAAAAAAATCATATTTAACTTATGTTAACTTTCAAAACTCATGACTCTAGTCATGAGCTCGAGACTAATTCTATAAATAGTAAACCATAAAAATAACAAAAGAAAAATTTTAAATTATCAAAATATTAAAGAATAAAATTAAAAAAAACACAATTAAAAAAAAGGATCCAAAATAAATGAAATAACAATTAAAAAATTAAAAAAAATGAAGAATAAATCTTTTACAACTATGATAAATACTTAATAAATCAGCTTAAATTGCCATCCCTACAAGTTTTGGGAGTACAACTTGAGAAGATGATTGTTTGCAAAGGACTATGTTTGTAATTGTGGTATAATGTATTTTTTAAAATAGTTTTTTTCTTAAAAATATATAAAAATAATTTTTTTCAGATTTATTTTTATATTTTTAACATTAACAAATCAAAATCATTATAAAATACTAAAAATATACCAATTTAATATTTTTTTCAAGCTAAAAATAAGTTTAAAAAGTTCTTAAAAATATAAACAAAAAATATGTCAAACACCCCGATCTCTACCATCAAGGAAGAAAAAGTCTTCATGTATGTTTGATATTAAAGTTGACTATGCTTTTCATCAAAAATTGGGAAAAAAAATTTTAAATTAATTTTTTTAATGTTTTTTAATTATTTATATATATAAATATCAAAAATAAATTTTAAAATTAAAAAAATATTATTTTAAAAAATAATTTCTATTACACTCTCAAAATAAAAAAAAAATTCAGTGGACCTCCTTTCATTTTCCAATCAACCCATTGGTAAAAACCGCAAACACCCATACAACAACCCAAACAAATAGTAACAGATTACGTGTCAAACTTCACTGGTTCCCTCTAAAAATCACAAAAGTCCTGTTTGTTTGTTTTTGTTTTTTGTTTTTTTTGTTTTTTTTAAGATAAGCTTCTCTTTCAATTTCTAACCTCTCACTTTCTCTCCTCTTCTCTCAATCCAAACACAGCAAATTATAAAATGCAAATAATTTTCTTCTCTACTTTCCCTATAACTTAATTTTCCCGGAAAAACACTCTCTCATTTTCTCTCTATTCAAACACGCATTTGTATCGATAAAGAATGACTGCCATTACTAGCCTATCGTTCTCTGCTGTAAACCAATCTTCTAGTGAACGAAACACTTTCGTGTCCTCTTTAGCGTCGCGTAATTTAAGTTTTGAAGGTTTTCGACTTCGGTCGGTTTTTTCGTGTCACTATGTTGGCGTTAAAGCTTCGAATTCGACTTCTCGTACGGCTATTCATTGCATGTCCACTTCCACTGGTAAAAAACAATAGTCTTTGTTGATTTTTTTTTATTGTTTTTCTGTTTTGTGTTTGGTTGCTGAGAAAGTGGGAGAAAATAGAAATAAAAGTTGTAGAAAGTTAGTGGAGTTAGGAGGTGAAGCTTTTAATATTCAATTGTTTGATTATAGATTCATTTTTTCACATTCATGAGGAATTAGCGGGATTTATTCATTTATTTTTATGAATTGTTTGTGTGAAAATTTCTGTTTAATAGTTGAAAAGAACTAATTTTGTGATTGATTCAGTAACAAAATGAAGTAGATATATTTTAGTATTTTTTTTTGAACTATTAATGCTTCACTTAGTGGGTATTGGAAACTTAGACTTGAAATTTATATGTATGTTTTAATGCTTAATTGTAGTTTCTGAGAATTTGTGGTCAAAGATTTTATTTTTCCTTGTCATTATTGTGTTTATGTTTTTAATTCTGCAATTTTTAGGTTTGTTGATGTAGCATATGATAGTGAGTGGATTTGTTGCTAATGGTTTGTTTGGTTTATTGGGTTTTCAGATGTGCCACCAACGGTATCCGAGACAAAGTCCAATTTCTTAAAGGCTTACAGGAGACCGATCCCAAGTATCTATAATACTGTTTTGCAGGAGTTGATAGTACAACAACATTTGATGAGGTATAAGAAGACTTACCTTTATGATCCCGTGTTTGGTCTTGGTCTTGTTACTGTGTATGATCAACTCATGGAAGGGTATCCGAGTGACGAGGATCGAGAGGCCATTTTTCAGGCTTACATCAAGGCATTGAAGGAGGACCCAGAGCAATACAGGCTTGTTTTCTGAGTTTTTCTTTGGTTTTGTTGCTGGAAGTCTTTTTGTTTATTTCAATTCCCCAATTAAAGTTTAGTTTTCAAACAGGAATTAGTGTAAATAATGATTGTTAATGCTTTAAGAGAGTATCTCTTTTATCAAGCTTATTGCATCTGAATGATAATTTTTTATATTTGAAACTATTGCATGAGAAATAAGAAAACATTTGTTATTGTTGATTATTGGCATTTGTTTTCTGAAGACCACAAATCACTTTAAAATTCTGTTTATTTAGACGGAGAGACTTAAATAATTGCTGGATGTTTGCAAGAATAAGGCTTAGGTGGTTCTCATGGATGGTTTCAAAGAAACATGAGAAAAAAAAAATCTTATTCTATGCATAATTTACAACTATTTTTCTCAAAAAATTTTTTTATCAGCATTGTTACCTTTATATATAGATCATTTGAGTTTTTTTAACCAATTGAAATGAAAAGAAATACAGGCAACACATAAAGATAGATAAATGACAAACTTAGCAGAAACTGAAACGTTTGAAAAGCTTAGCCAGATCATTTGAAAAATTGGAGATGCCTGGTGCTTTTAAGATGTTCATATATTGGTGGTCAATTTTTTTGTCTTTTATTCCTTTGTTACTCTGCATAACAGGAAACTGAAAGAATATAATTGTTACATCATGTAGATCATTAATAGTTTCATTGAACAGAGTCTAAAAATTACCTTTCTATTTGACCTGACTTGAATCACCATTTGGGTTGAATAGTTCTGTATGTTTTGGTCTGCAGAATTGATGCTAAAAAGCTGGAAGAATGGGCTCGGGCTCAGACTCATAGTTCATTGGTTGACTTTTCATCTAAGGAAGGAGAAATTGAGGGGATATTAAAGGGCATTGCAGAAAGAGCTGGGAGTGGGAATTTCAGCTACAGCCGTTTCTTTGCTGTTGGGTTATTTCGTCTTCTTGAGCTGTCAAATGCAAGTGAACCAACAGTACTAGAAAAGGTTGGTTGTTACATTCCTTCTCTATTGCAATCTATGTAATATAGTGCTCTACTATTCTATTTAAAGTTTTAGTTTTCTAGTGATTTTCACTGTTTTGGATGTTGTTTTTAGTTCATCAAATCCATAAATTCTTCAGTTCCCAAAATTTGCTTCAATTTTTAGTTGAATGTGTATAAATTTAGCCCATTTTACCCTCAAATCCGAGATCCAAATTTCCAGTATAGTATCTAGTTGTGTCAAGAAGTTTGGAGAATATGGATTTATATGAGACCTTCTTCTTGCAGATTGTGAAGATATTATGTGATACATTTTTAAAATTGTGTATTTGGGACATTTTATGACTTTAAATCCTTTCAGCTTCTGCCTGACAAAATGAATATGAAGCAAAAAAATAAATAAAAAAGAAGCTTCAGGAACTGAAAGTTCTAATGGTGAATATATCGAAGTAATAAATTCATTGGCATCCTAAGGTTAATTTTTCCTTCCATGAGCTCAAGAGCTTCATATGCTTTCTTATTGCATATATTTGAGAACCATGACTTCTTACTTGAGAAAGTGTTGTTTTCAATTGGAGATTCAGTTCCTTGAACAAGATATGATGCATGTAGTATTTCAATTAACAGAGTTTTCGGACTTGAATTTTCCAATTTTAATTTCAAGTGGTTGGATTTCTAATTTGGCTAACTTCAACTCCTTAATGAACTTTGTTATGAAATAAAGATTTTTGCTTGATAGTTTGACATTTACCTTTTAATTTCCATGCAACAGCTTTGTTCGGCACTAAACATCAATAAAAGAAGTGTGGATCGGGACCTTGATGTATATCGAGGCCTTCTTTCTAAATTGGTTCAAGCGAAAGAGTTACTGAAGGAGTATGTAGATAGGTAAAGATCTACATCCTTTCTACATACAATTTCTTTTACATAAAAATGATGGTATGTGATATTATTTTATTCCACTGGTGATTATTACATTATCCATAAACAAAAACATAATTGTGCATCAGCCTGGACTGCTTCTCTTAGCTGCAAGTGTGCACCCTCTTAAAATGGGAGTATGTGAAAATAACACGCACAGAACTTCTTGCGAGTCGGAAACTGTAATCTGGAGAAAATTTGTATTCATCAAACTTAAACAGTAAATGTTTAATCAAAGTACATTGTTATTTAATACAACCATTCTAGTTGTGAACTTGCTATGATATCTATGTTGAGCCAGGTAAATTGTTCATCAAATGCCCATAACGTCTAAAACTGATTCCTCCCAAGATATGTTCTAGCATTCTTCTTCTTTTGTTTGTCCCATCTTGCATGTGGTTCTGTTTTCTAAGATGCTTTTGGTTTTCAGGGAAAAGAAGAAACAAGAAGAACGTGCAGAATCACAGAAGGCTAATGAGATTGTAGCAAAATGTTTGGGAGATCCCCAAGTTGTAGGACAATAGTTCAGTCAACACAGCATAGCTCACCACACAGATCAAATTATACGAAAGCTTCAACATCGTCACTCCTTTATTTTAAGGTACACTCGAAAGACTTCTCTGTTTCAGCAAACCATATGTCAGCTTGTGGATTTACAGTATGATGATCAGGATACATTCCCTCTTTGTTCCACATGTTTATATATTTCTTTCCTTTATTTCAAACAATTTTCTTTCTTATTTCTATACCACAAATGTATCCTGTTATTAAACACCCAGTTGCAAATATATCTTTGTGCTCATCACTATTAAACTTCCTTTTTGCATTAACCGTGTTTGACCACGAATCTAATCAATAAACTTGATGAGCAATGTCATACAAACAAATCATAGAAAATTTTCATTTAAACTGGTGATAAGCACATAATTGTGCTAATACTACAGAAATGAAATATTAATTTATTCAACTGGTGGTAAGCACATGCTACAGAAACATAATTGTGCATCAGCCTGAACTGCATCTTTTAGCTGCAAGTATGCATCCTCTTAAAATGGGAGTATCTGAAAATAACATGTACTGAACCTGTGAATCATTTTCAAAATTTGATTTGCTACAGGAGAATGAACTTTTACTATTGTTAATTGTTGAAAGACATTGTGGTAACTAAAATTTTAGTTACAATTACAAATTTTTACATACAATTGGAACCCAAACCCCCCTAGGGAATTGACCCTGATAAGGAGAGTAAGCAAATAAAAACAGAAAGATATTTTAGGATAATATTTAGTGAGCAGATGGGACAAAGCTGTCTTAGTGAGAAAGTGGGACAGAAGTCAGGTCATGTCACCATGAACTAGATATAATTGTACTTGAGATATTGATTGAAAGTATCAGCTGCACCAAATTTTCCCCACTCCACAAGGTACAGGGACTTCCACATTACTATCTTTGTCCTTTGTGTCAATTATGATGGCTTAATCAAAGTCAATTGGTAGGAGTTGCTTCTGGGGTTCTTAATGATCATGATGTAGGTATGTTGGGAAATTAATGCAGAGTATTTACTTCATTATAATGGAAAATTTTACTGATACAAATAGGATATGATGGAATGATTTCATAAATCACTATAGTAAGTGATAGTCCAGTAAATCTTTTGCATAAGCAAGAAAGATGAACTCTTGACCAGTGTTCATTGTTTCATATATCATTATATTTTTTTTTAATTTGGAGGTAAAGTGATCATATTGAGGAGTAAATTATAAATTAGTCCCTCTAGTTTCAAGAAATGAATTAATTAGGTCTTTTTTGTTTCAATAACTTTTTTTTTTAGTTCTTTGACCGGTGTTGACAAGCTTGATTTAATTTAATTTAATTTTTAAAAAAGACCCCCCCCCCCCCCCCCAATATCAATCTTGTGAACTTATCTGGTTTGATTCTCTAACCAAACATAATTGATAGAGATTGGAATAAAAGAGAATAGAAAAATCCACCTTAGAGAGTGAAGAGTCTGGGTTTTGAGGGCAAGAGAAGCTGCCAATCTCCTCCAATTTTCTTTTCGCCGTCTCCAACTTATTCTCCATCTTCATTACTGCTCATACACTTCTTGCCTACACTTACCTAACCTTAGAAAGACTGGAATCACCACTGAAAACCACAAAATCTTCAAAATTAACCACAATTTGCTCAAACAAACGAGACCCAAATCAAACCCAATGAGAAAAGGAAGCTCAATTGCTGGAAGACATTCCATGAACCCTTCAACCGGAATTTTTATATGAGGGGAAGAGACAGCTGCTGCCATGTGGATTCCAATCACAATCGACTCCAATTCATTTTTGGTTTTCGTATATTGATTATACTTGATGGAACAATAACCAAGTTGCAACCAAGAGGGAAAAAAAAACTAAATAAAACACTGTGAGGACGATTATGGTGTTACAGTATAAATCTTTAAAAATAAAATGAAGCCCGATGGTTGTAAAATAATAAAAATAAAGCGCATTTTGTATGAAATAAGCTTTAAGGTTAGGGGTAGATTATAACCATAACACCTGCAAAGACCTGTTTCACCAACAGTAATTTTTGGCAAGGTACCAAGCAATCCTAAAATAAAATTGCAAGAGTTTTAACCACCAGTTTTATTATCAATTGGTAAATGGATAAATTTACAATCGATTTCAGTAACAATATGGATGAAAAATGATATAAATGAAACTCCAAAACCATGAGAGAATCAACCCAATAAAACATGTAAGCAAATCACAGAGAAAAAAATGAATATTTAAAGGTTTAACTGAGATGAGAAATGTCAACTTCATCTGGGATCCTGAATGTATCAGCTGCGCCAAATTTCCTAAACTCTTCGGCTAGTACCGAGTCCTCCTCGTCACTATCTTTGTCTGCATCATGACAGGATGGCGATGAAGGATCGTTGACACTTCTAGACCTGCAATCATCGGTGGCAAGCATGTTGACTTGGCCAAGATGAGAGATTTCCACCAACACAGTATTATCATCATCGGATGGTAGCGGTTGCTTCCAGGGTTCCCCGTCAATTCTCATGAATGTGTGGTCAGCGCCACCTTTGTGAAACTCGAAGCGGATTCTGTGTGCCTAATACCAAAACCAAAAGAATGTCGAGTTTAGAAGATTAATCTACATTTTTAATGCCATTTTTATGAGACATTTTGATTTCTTGTATGAACCTAGAAATCACAGCACGCATTTCCATCTTAGGTCACTGATTGATTCCTTTATATCCATGAATAAGTAATCGATCTTGGTTTCCTCTTCGTGAATGAATTTTTGATATCCATAAAGAAAGCGCCATTTAAAATCAGGGAAGAATTTCAGTTACAGTTCACCTGTGCAAGACGAGTTCCATGTCCATTGGGAGCAAGCAAAACAAGCCCATGCCAAGCGTCTCTAAAACCAACAACCTCGATAAGTCCATCATCAACAAAAGGTGGAGTCAAGCCTCTCTGAAACGAATAAAAGAGGCCAATTCATCAGATTTTCCTCAGTAAAATAAACGTTCATGAGATTAAATTATTTAGTTTCCGTCTAAACTAAAATTTAAAGTAGATAAGCAAGTGGACAGATAAAACTGACGTCACGTCGTTTGTTGCTATTTGGTGTCCCCCATGGATTTAGTCCACCAGAAAAGCTGGGCAAGTTAAGGCATACAATTGACCTAATGCTGTTCGTAGAAAAAACAGAGGAGGGGTTGTCAATAGACAAAACATTTTATAGTTTTTTATTAAGAAAGTTTTTTCTAAGCAATATTTAGTTTCAGTGGAAACTTAGAAGCGTTTAACATTTCTTCAAAGTTAGCAGTCATGGAAAAGTGATGCACGATCCATAAAACTGAAGCACATAACCGTTGAGTTACCTGTTAGGTACATGAAGCTTTTCCCATTGACCAGTCTTCTTCATGATCTTCACTGTAGCAAGGTGCGCTATGTTCCTGTAATGAAGAATCATCGCTATTACATAATTTGCTGAGGCATGCAGCATTTATCATAACATGATTCGCTATAGGATTTGCCAGCGAGTCTCTAAACTCTCAGACTATGAAATATATTTTTCTTATTTATAGCTCTATCTCTTCTCAAAGGGATACCAGTTGAAATCCCAATATACAGCGCAGACAGTAATATTGCATGCATCCAGGTAACAGTTAACACAACAGAATTTATGCCCGTCTCTCTCTCTCTCTCTGTTTTGCTTTTTATACACTAACCTTGAAGAAGGGTGATAAAGAGAAGCTAAAAACCATCCTTGTGTACAACCAAGCTTTGCATAAGTACTCTGTTTCAAAAGGGAGAAAATAAACAATAATTAAGAAAGCAGTATTTCACTTTGAGCTGACCATTTAGTATGTACAAAAGTAGGGACAAGTTATCAAACGAACAGTATTACATTCTTTAGCAGACCAATTATTGTCCAACCAACCAGAGTCCTAATGGTAGACTTCGGAGAAGCCCCGTATTTCGGTGAAGAATAGAAGTTTGATCAAAATTTGACATCCTTTCTTCAACAGTCAAGTATAATTGAACTACCGTGATATTTAATTCAATTTATGAAAATGCACTAGGAATATAGAAGACATTGCAGTACCTGATTAATCAACTGATTTTTGAATTTTTCAGGATGCAACTTCCGCTCAGAATGAAATGCATATGACACTTGGGCATCCATGCCTGTAAACAACAGAATACAAGTCGTGGTTATGTCAGAAAAACGTTTTGGGGTAAAATGTAAAATTTCTGAAATCCAAGTCTTCATGGCATGCTTCAAGAAAGAAGATTTTGAACTTTAAAAAGTTAAATTGACATTCCTTGTTATTTAAAACATATTTACAGTGTGGCATTTTGTAATGGAAGTTAGAAGATACAACAAAACAAAATAAATCCTCTCTATATAATTCACATTTACATCTTAATGCTTATAATCACATGCATATAGGGTAGATATTAAAAAATTATAATCTGATATTAAATATTGAACGTCTCCACTATCTCAGATGTTTTCAATGAATCGATGATTACATAAAAAAAAAAAAAAACAAGAACTCAGATATTCTAAACCTCAAGAACAAACTCTATAAATAAGACACGGAGTTTATCTTGCAGTTCAAAAATACTAATAAATTGCACTATACTTTAGAGGCATCCATGACAGATGTTGCGGGGCATGTGCGGCATTGAGTGACGGTAGGTCTGTCTCATGAGAGGATGTATTGGAAATGGATTTTAGCTATAATCATAAAATTATGATTATAAAGTTCAAGAGCTCTCATCTAGTATTAAGTTATTAGAAACCTATGGTCTGCAAGAATCCGGATAAGAGACTGGTTATGCAAGGGAAGATGTATCGCCCTCAATGCACCCTACCTGAGATAAGCTGCGTTATTGTTTAATTGTTTTTCTAAGTCAAGTTTATATTCGTTAGTCTCGTCTAAGATTCAAGGTAGATCTCCCTTCGTGAAGAAGTCTCTACCTTATCTGGTTAAAATCCTAACCGTTCTAAAGTCTAAATTTTAGCATCGTATTTATTTTACTCTTTGTATCTTTAATACCTGAGAGTATACTTTATAATGTAATTTTATACCCTCAAATATTAAAGTCTACATATAAATCCTAACACTTTAAATATAAAGTGAACAAAATGATTAGTGAAAGATTGTTGATATTTTAACCAAATTCTAACGGATAATCATAAACTGATTATGATATTAATTTTACATTTTAAAACATGAGAGATGCAATTTTTTTTCTTAAGAAAATATGTTTGGAAAAATTTTAGGATTCAACAGCATACACGAAAACAAAACATTTTTGTTCTTAAGAGGAAATTAATTTAATTTTTTTCTGAATTTTTTAAATTTTCAATTTTTTTAGAAAAGTTTTGGAGAAAACCGAGTATTTTAATACCGGATCTATATCTTACAATGTAAGTATACAACATGAAATTATGCAAAATGGTTGGAAAAACATGCGAGGGACCCACAAATATTTTTAAAATGCCTTTTGGAAAATTTGAAATTTTTTCTTTTACCCTTTTTTTTAATATTATTAAATATATTAGGTTGGGCTCGGCCCAACCATTTGAGTCGGACCTAGCCAGGTCAGGTTGGGCTGACTGCGAGTTTGCGCTAAACCCGACCCGACCATGTGGACTGGGCTGAAACAGGTCCAATCCAAACCTTTCAAACTATTGCCGGACATGAATTAATTAATTAACGTCCTGCATGCAAAACTAGGGTGGCGGGGGAAGGCAGACTGACACAGGAGAGATGGGAGCTACTTGGCGTGGAGATGGTTGGTGGTCATGCTGGGAGGTTTGGTGTGATGTTGGTGATGGCGGCGGAGAAAGTGGGAGAAAGCTAGCAAGGAGAGAAAAGGGGGATTGTTGGTTTTTTTAGACTCTAGCTTCTGATTTATTTCTCCTCAGGGCATGCAATTCACCCTTATTTATAAGAGGTAGAAAGGGACACTGTCTCTTTTGGGAATAAATCTTGACCCTTGATTCAGCTGGAAAAGATATCAACCGTTGGCTCAAAGTGGTCATCATGAACTGTCAAATTTGATAGTTAAAAGTTGCTTGAGTTGGCCTTTTTGGGCCGTCGCCACAGCCAGTGTAGTGTCAATCAGTCAGAAAAAACCATACCAAGGTATGGTCAAGTGTTAGGCTATCATTTTCGTGCAAGTTTTGTCAAATTTGATGGAGAGGTGAAGAATTAAATGTACTTGAAAAGCAACCCCCTAAACAATCTTTTCAGGTGAAAAAAAGAAAAAGATGAATAATAAACAAAACGACAAGTCATCTAGTCTGTCTTTTTTTGTTTTACTATTTGGTCAAAACGCGCCGTTTCATTTAAATGAAACAATGTCGTTTCGACTTTTAGGGTTTTAATTCAAGCATTTTGCCAAAGTTCAATTTGGTCCTCCATCTTTTATTTTTTTTCAATTGCAGCCCTAATTGACCATAAACTTTTAATTTTATGCAATTTTATCCCTGAAAAAACTTCAACATCAGCCCCGAATTTCAGCGCCTTTTTCATTGAAGTCCTTGATTTCAGATTTATGTAAATTGATCCTCAAGTGACCAATAAACTTTTGATTTTTTTTAATTTCATCTCTGATTTCAATCAATTGGATCCCCAAAGTTCAACGCCTTTTTCAAAATGATCTTTGGCTGTTAATTTCTTCAATTTAACCCCTAAATGACCCTAAAACTTTGATTTTCTTGCGATTTTACCCCTGATTGAAATCAATTGACTTTGTAAAAATTAAATTTGATTCTCTAAAATTCCAATTTTCTAAATTAAGCTCAAATTAGACTTTTAAATTTAATTTTTCACCAATTAAGCCCCTAATAAAATTAATTTGACTCATTTAAAATATAATTAAGTCCATGCACCTAATTAAATCTTTTAATTAGACTCAAATTAATTCTTACACATAATTAAACTTTAATTTGGTTCATGATTAAATCAAATTGACCTATTAAAAATCTAATTATATCCTTGGACTTTATTTTTATGCAGATTCGTTCAATAATAATTTAATTTGACCTTGAATCTGTATTATCTCTTTAATCTTGGGTACAACAAGGCACAACTAGGTTCTCAATTCCATCAAAAATTACAGTTTAATTTTCCTACTTTTGATAAAATACTAGTTTTCTTGCTATTATTATTTATTATTTTTTTTTATTTTAAAAGAAAAGAGAGTAAAATTTTAGGGAATAACCCAAAAATGAATTATGACAAGAGATATATCTTCTTTTAAGGTTTCAATTGGCCAATAAGAAAAATAAAAAGAATTATACTTGGTCCAGGATAGAAGTCTTACCCATACTGAAGTAGTTCCAGAATCCCCCACGAAATGTGATATAACCTTCCTGTGAAGCAACCAAAACATTTTTGTAAGACATGCATGATGCAACTTGTATTCAAAGAAGTAGATATGTTAAAGTGGAGAACAGAACGATTCTAAGGTTTGTCCTCACTTTTCTTCACTAGAGATAGTACTCTCTTAGAAGTCAACGAATTTTGTTTTTCTCACTTGTAGAAAAATTGTACAAAAACAATTAATGACAATAAATAAAACACTTTCTCAGTAGGAATCTTCCGATTTTATCAAAGGTTTTGCACTAAAGCTAAAGCAGAAAAAAGGCCACAGCATTTAGTTATTTATGATGCAGGCAAATATACACTATTGAATTTTAATTGGGTCTGGTTTAAATGGTACCGAAGAAATCCAATTGTCAGTCTACCGTAAATGCAATTTCATATGCAATATCCTTCTTCAAAGGCACTACCTTTGGTATCAGAGTAGGCACTTGATAATCAAAGACTCCACCAGCACCAAGAAAACAAGTGAGGTTCTTTGAAAAAAGTATATGTTATTTCCAGGCTCAAACGTAATATCGAAGAATTTTAATTTGAAAGAGTAGAAAAGTAGTGTTGGGGTTCAAATAGGCAATTACTACTGGATTTTGCACGGACATCAAATGCAGTTTCCTGATTATAAGCAAAATGATGACCAAGAAATGTTTTAGACAGTTCTTAAGAACACTTTTCCAAAAAAAAAAAAAGAAGTTCGTAAGGGCAATGTAGACTGCACTACCATGTTGAGCTCATCTGTTGGAGAAACGCGGTGAACTGCATGCAGAGAATGTGGTAGTTCAAGAGGTGCAATGGGATCACAGGAACCTTCTTTAGGAGCTCTCATCCTCATGAGAATATGCCAGCTGAATTTCAAAAAAGAACATAAAAAAGCAAATATGTAAGTCAAAATAAAAATGAAGCAAGCAAGGACGAACCAAAATATAAATCAATCACCCATGTTTGTTCAATCAGACACCAAACTTATGGCGCAGAAAGAGATTTTCAAGAAATTAAATCCTAAGCGAATTATCCCCACAAGAACATTAATCCGAGTCATGTAACCAGACAAAGCTACGACTATGCATGCACATCCAAACACAAAGATAGTTATGCTAACTAACTTGTCTATTTTCATTTCCTTGGCATTCTTTACTTTCTTCATAAAAGCCATCACAGCCTGAACATCCGTTCCTGGATTCTTCTTTCCCTGCAAATACACTTCATATTACACTCCAGTTCTTCCAGATTGCTAATTCTAACATTACATCACTCAAACTACCATCAATTTCAGAAATCTCGAAACATTCAAATTACATCCTCCATTTCAAATTCATTGACATTATTTCTTACCCAACCAAACGCGAACGGAAGATTGTTTCCGGTCCCCAGTGGCATAGTAGCAATCGGCAGCGGATGCGATAATTTAAGATCGCAAACAACACCAAGAAGCCATCCAGCTGTTCCATCTCCACCAGCAACCTAACATCAATCCAAACAAAAACATTTCAACACACATAAATATAAAAATAAAACAATCAATCCCAACAAAAACATTTCAACACTCATAAATTTAAAAATAAAAAATAAAACAATCAATCCTAACAAAAATATTTCAACACATAAAAAAAATAAAACAAACACAATCACGTTCACATTCAGGAATCCAAACACCACCTAAAAACTAAAAGAAATAAAATAAATAAAAAACTTACAATAATTCGCAATTTCTCTTGAATTTTAGCAGCAAATTCATCATTAGATTTCAATTTCTCCAAATTCAAATAAATCCTCCGCAACACCACATCCGGCGCTTCCTTCCCCAAATCAAAAACCTAAAAAGTCCATTAAAAACATATAAAAAAAATCACCGATTTGTCATCATAGAACAGAAACTCAAAAAAAAAAAAAAAAAGTCCTCACGGCCCTCACCTGATTTTCATTAAGAAGAGCAGAATAAGTCTTTAAAAGATCTGCACCAAGCTGACCACCACTTTTGGAATTGATAAAAACCAGGACCGGACACTGAGGCAGTTGAGGTGGAGGAGTGGAATCGGATTTCGAATCAGGAACCAAAATGTAATTAGGAATATAAAATTCCTTAAGGAAATCCGAATCGGAAACCGAATCCGTCGTCAATGTACCCTCCATCTAGCCGGGAAAAAAAAGAAACGAAATTTGATTGAAAGAGGAATTCGATTCTGAGAATTTTGATTTAGTTGGAGAGAAAGAGAATTCAATTCTCTTATTATAGCAATACAGAGGGGCAGCAGTTGACTCGGATTGTTTGTTTACTGAGAGGTATCCACGTTTGTGAATGTGAATCACGCTCGCTGTTATTTTTGTTTCGCGCTAAGAAGGTGATGCTGTCAGATTCCACTTTGGGTGGGGTCCATGCTGATGTGTTGTCCTACTTGGCATTTACGGTGGTTAGGTTTAAGAATCCAACGTTGTTGTCACGTGGATTTTTTTCCTTTTCTTTTCTTAAGAATATATCCCATAATTTTTTCTGAGTTACGAGTTTTAATTGGACAAGTGTATCATTCAGCTCAATTTTAATATTTTTATAAATTAAAATAATTTTATTTTAATTAAAAATAAATAAATAATCAACAATTACAATCGAGTTTTACTGGATTAGTCAAGTTTTTAACTTTCTTTATTTTTTTATAAATCCAGCCCGATTCCTCTAGATCAGCCAGGTCCTGAGTTAACCTATCGGATCGGGTCAGATTTTAAAACTATGATTTTAAAGGTATATTTTTTAATTTCTATCACATAAAAGGCACCTGATTAAGTTAAAAAAAAAAGAAATAAATTATATTTGGTTAAATTTAAAATAACGTGAAATCATGAAATAAAAACCCAATGTTTTTTTATTTGTTATTATTTGCTATAGTGGAGAATGAATGAATGAAAAAAAAGGAAGAAAAGATGTTGATGGTGATATATATGACCATAGAAGGAGATGTTGAGATGTGGCTGGAGCTTATATACCATTGTAGAATCATAATTCAATCCTTCTAGGAATCAATACTATTGTATCAACAGAAATGATATATCTCTATTATGAATTTAATAATTTTGGTTTGATTTATCAAAAGAATTTAATAATTTTTTCTAAATTTATATTTAAATTTTAAATCCAAGAAATTAAAAAAAAAGAAGTAAAATTCCTTAGCCAATAAACCTATCTTTAAAGATAAACAAAAATATATTTAGTTAAAAAAAACAAACATATAAATAATTTTATCTCTTAAACAATTTTAAAGACAATAATCAAATGTTATAAATTTAACACTATTGATTTAGCATGAATTTGATATTGTGATGTATAATATTTTTTAAAATTATATATTAAAATGATTTAATTTTGATATCAGTATATCAAAATTATAAAAACAAAATACTAAAAAAATCACTACAATACTTTTTTCCAGATAAAATATACTCTTAAAATATAAAAAAAATAAATATAAGTCACTCCTGAACATCCCAAATCTCATTGCATTATTGCATGAATACCTAATAATAACTCCAATTTTGTTTTTTGTTTTTTTGTTTTTTTGACATGGATTGGATCAAGCCCAACGAGCATATATAATGTTAAATAATTTTTAGTGGCTTGATATGGAGCTCCTCATAGTCCGCCACCAGAACTTAGGCACATGGAAAGGAAAAAACTTCTCATCTTCTTGGCAAACATTGACGCAACAATGTCAAATATAACCCAATATTGCTCCACCAAGAACAATGACTAATTATCTCTATCGTCAATGTGTTTCGTCCATACTTTATTGATTGTCTACCTTCTATTCAAAGATTACACAACTATCCTATAGCATATTACACCCGTGTACGTATCCATCTTCTAGATTTCAAAAATAACCAGTAAGACAGAGATGGTATTGATTTATTAGCAGGTTTTTATGCTTCATAGTTTATTTAAGCCTTTCATCAATACATAAATGCAACGCAAAGTAACCAGGAGAAGCTAAATTACCAGATGAATCTGCCGAGATTAAGGTAGGTTACACGGGAGGAACTATGCATGATTCTTGAAACTTGTTGGCGCACAACACCATAAGCAAAATTATGATAAACCGAAACGATATGAGAGAGAGAGAGAGAGGGCGTACCTTGTATGCTGTGAAACATGAAGTTCTTCGTTTACTCTGTTCATGGTGCTTGTCTCCATAAATAGTATCTGCTTTGCTGATCTTGGATGGAAGAGAGTTGCCCATAGCAAAGGTGGCTAACAAATATAACAATCTTGGTATAGGCAGAAGATGCTTTGCTTGGAAAGAAGATGCTTTGCTTGGAGAGAGAGAGAGAGAGAGAGACGTGGTGTGGGTTTAAGAGAGACAATGAAGATTCTATCCAATTCATAAAAGGCGATTTAATTTTCTATGAATGTCAAGAACTAATTTAATCATTTAAAGACCAACAAAGTTTCAAGGAGAAAGAAACAGAAGCAAAATCCTCCTTGTAAAGTTGCTTATAATTTTCAGTTGTCTACAATATATATATTCCACGTCTGAGTAGCAAAATTCAAAGCAATTGAAATCCATTCTTGCACGGCGAATTTTCTCATTCATCAAAAATTAAAAATTTCACTTGTGTTTTCTATGTGGGAAAAAAAATCCCTTTTATTTTGTACGCAAAGAAAAAACTAGAAGATTGCTCAGCTGATGAGGATGGTTTGGACCAAAGAATGAAAAATAACAATTTGCCGCCGCGGACTGTGGGCAGACATGGTCAAGCATATGAGAATAGACAAAAATGATTCTCTCTGGTTAGATTATAACTGTTCATCATACATTATTGATTATGAAAACAACCTAAATAGGAAGCTGATGCTGTGCTGCGGGTCCGGTAAGGTTTCTCTTAATATAAAAAAAGAATATTTAGGGAATGATAATAGTTTAAAGAGTAAGAAGAATCTGATACTCGGGTAATTGATTCAAATAGATTTAATAAATTTAATTGATTTTAAAAAATAACTTTAAAAAATAAATTAAAAAATCAATTTTAAAAAAGGATAAAATAACTCAACTTGAGTTAGCATGCCAAATTCATTGTATGATTATAAAATTAAGATAATCTTGTATAAAAACAATTGAATAAAAAAAATAGAAGCCGACTCCCAAGCAAACTAAATGATGAAAGGTGAAACTAAAAAAAAATCAATTAAGAAAAAACTCAAGTAAACTCGACTAACCCGCAACTCGGGATATGAGATTATGATAATCTAATAAAAAGAAATGTGAAAAAAAATTCAGAAAACTCAAGGTTCAAAACTTAATGTCGAAGAAAGGAATTAAAAAAAATAATTTTTTTTAAAAAAAACTTTAAATAATACCAAAATCAAATTAAATTAATCTTCAAAACCTGCAAAATCAAATTAAACTAATCTTCAAAACCTGTGATTCACAGCATAACACCAAGATTACCCTATCCCATGTTGGATGTTGAATCCCATACAAATCCTTTTGTCTGGGAAAGCGTCATGACTTTGAATGCTGCTTTCGGAAAAAGCACTGAGTAGTCATCTGACATAGGTCGTCCTGGTGAGAATTCTAGTGCAAAATTCACTGCTAGATTCAGTGAAGATTAATGAAGTTGAATCGCCTTCTAAAATAACGGATTTCAAGCTTATTAGAATTCGGAGGAAATATTAAGTTTTCAGCAAAAAGGTAGAAGTATTTGAGGGTGATGGGAGAATGAATGGTCAAGGCTTGCAATGATGAACTCGATAAAATGATTCCTGGAGATATTTGTGTGTTCATATTGAAGATGATACGTTCTATGGAAACCCAATTAACGCAAAGAAAATCGAGAAAGGTTAGAGGCAGTGCCCTGTTGATTTTTATTTTATTAGCTACTGTGAAATAATTATCTCAATTTAAATAAAAGTTTTTTAAATTTAAAATTTATATTATTTTATATTATTTTATACTTAATTTTTATCAAATAAATAAAAATAATAAGATCCGAACTCATAATTATTTGATCATTAAAATTATCATATCATATCATATTAAAAAATCATTTTTATTCAATAATTTAAAATATTAAATCAAATTTTAATTTTTTTTTTTTTTTTTGCTATTACCTAACCGTTGTTAGTGTTTGCAGTCTATTATATTGATTTTCATTTCCTTCTTAGAATTTTTTTTTTAATCTAAACTTAGGGCTAGCATGTAAAAAAAAAAAAAAATTAGAACATGACACGCCAACCCCAGCGAGTTGGGAACTCTAGCTTACGTGGCTGCCAACTAGAAAGCTTGCACGAGGTCTAATTGAAGTTGTCAGCTCTGACCCGGTTGGGTCTTTAATTATAGGCTTGTGACGAGTCAGCCTAGATATATCTTAAAATAAGTTGTTTCAGTTTTTTTATTAAAAGAAGTATTAAACGATATTTTTTTAATAAACATTTAAAAAGATTCTTGAAGTTGACTATACAAAAATTAACTGTATCATAATTGATAGATCTGATATCGATGGCATATTCAAAATTATTTGAAAAGATTTGATAAATCGGTGGGGCCAGATAGATTTAGGCCTCCTCCTTTAGTATTGCTGTCAAATTATATTTTTAATATTATTTTTTAGTTTTAAATTAATATTTTTTTTATATTTTTGAATAATATTAAAAAAATATAAAATTATTTATAAATAAATAACACTTCAAAAACAATTTTTATTACACGCTTGCAGTCCTGTATGAATGCTTTTAACCAATTTCAAGTACTTGAGTTACCTTGAAAAGTCAATGCTGCCATCTGCTGACCGGGCAGGGATCAAAGTCCAAAGACCCATCCGAGCTTTGAGTCCAGTTTTTCGAAGGAGTGGTAGAATCGAGCTTCATCATGGGGTCATGATTTGGGCTCAGCCCATTATGATAAACTTGCAGGCAAAGTTAGGGCCATATTTGTGATAGCCCAGCCCAACTCTGTATTTTATATCACTTCTAAGCTAATTAATGCAAAGCCCAATTTCCCATTTGCTAGAAAGAAAAATAATCGACAATTAAAAAATGGGGTCAAATTCTGTGGAACCTTTAATCATGCCAATTTTCTTATAACTAGATCAACTTTCTAGCCCATTTGAGTTTTATTTCTCATAATGATGGATGGAATTTTACAAAAAAAAAAAAAAAAATTATACAAATCAAAAGTAAATCTGCACTCCGCTAAACAATAAACTATCCACGATAGAGATTTATTAAAAAGTTTAATTTAGTTTTTTTTTTTTTAATAAAGTTCATTGGATAGTAATAAAGAAAATAACATGAGATAACTTGGGTGTTGGAATGCTGAATTTTGGACATTCTAGTAATACTACCTAGGCCCATGATCTAATTGTTATTTTGAAAGGGTAATCTTTCATCAGATCCGTTAATAGTTAGTGTCTCCTACCTACTTGGTCTGTTCTTACAATTTTCTTTTTTAATTATAGATCGAAAAGACAACGTATACATTTAAATTGAGAGTTTTTAGTTTCAATAAATATAAAAATGAAGTCATTTGTGATAATAAAAAATTAAATTAAAAAAATATGAGATAAATGTTGATTAAAATATTTGATCTAGTAACATATATCATAAACCCAACTGAATTTAATAATTTTATTTATCGGGGTTAATTTTTTATTTAATCAAACAATAATAAAAATAAACATGCATATGGGAGCGAATCAACAATTAAGTAAAATTCAAGAAAAAAAAACTTTGTAGGGTTACCTAAAAAAGAATGCCTACTGATGTTAACAAAAAATTATAATTTTATTCAAAAACCAAGCAAAAAATAAATAATATTAACTCAATACTAAATTGAAAAGCTTATAGATAGACTTAAATCAAATTGTTTGGTCTAAAAATATAATCCGTAGAGCTAGTTATCTATAAGAAATTTGTTTCTTGAAACCAATTTTTATTTAATCGAATAATAATAAAAATAGATATGCATGAAAAAACAATTGAAATTAAAGAAAAAAAATATTATGTGGGGTTGAACTAAAATAACACCTACTAATATCAAAAAAAAAAAAATGTTGCAATCTTATTCATAAACCAAGTAAAAATTAAATAATATTTTATTAAAAAACATCATAAAATTTTGTTTAATTTATTTATTTTAATTAAAATTAAATACTTATTAGATCAAGCATCTCACACATACATTGAATAAATATATTTTAATTAATATACAATTAAATAAAAAATTAATTAAAGTTAAAAGAAGGACCCCGTGTTTGGGCTTGGGTGGCATATTTACTTGTCTCGTTAAAAGAAAATGTCATGTGCATGGGCTTGCATGGCCTGGCCCAAGTGCCTGACCTTTTATTTTTTTGAAAATACAAGCGGATTGACATGTTATTTATCTCTATTTTTTATTTGAAAAAATAATGTGAAACGATGTATCATCTATTATGGCAAATAATGAGTCATCTATGGTGGCAAAAATTTTGTTGTCAAATTGCCCAGTTTTTTTACCATTGAAAGGATGATTAGGAAATTAGGCTAGTGTTTTTCTTGACCTATCTAAATATATGATTTTTGATTTATTTTCATCTAAAAATATTTAATAAACATCTTTATAATGTCAAAAAAAAAAAACAGATCAACAATCAAAACACCCTAAAATTTGCTTAAAAACACAAAATCAAACCAAAACAAAAAAACATCTCTTAACCCTGATTTTTTTTGGCAAAATAAAGAGAAAAAATATTACAATAAAAATTTTCTTATCAAATGGAACCTGTTGGCACAAAAAACAATTTTTTTGTGTTTGGAATGTAGTTATTTAATGATTCTCTTTCTCTTTTACTGTTTTTTAATGACTTTTTATTTCGTCGACGTCTAAAAAATGAACGAACTAATGTTTGGATTAAAACTAAAACTTTAAAAACTAAATGGACTAAAAATGAATGAAAACCAAAATAGATGGATCAAAAAGAAATTTTCTATGCTAATTTATAACTGGTCACTTTAAATTATATTTTTCTGTAACAAATTAGCAGTGAGTGGTCATTAAAATGGCCTAAAAAAGATACAGTCGAGGAGAAAAAAACTCATTACTAAAATCCATAGTGAGTTTAGGCATTTCTAGAGCATACGTGCATTGTAGAAAAAGCCTATCTGTGTTAGTTTTCTCTGTACTTAATTTCCTCTTTTGAATATTGAACATAAACCTCATTTTGGTGGCCAAAGACACAAATGCATCGTTCATCAACACCAGCAGCAAATCATTAACGTGTAACTTTGATATCGATCATGCATGTAAATTAATTTCTGCCACAAACCTAGCTAGACGTCCACGTGCCCTAGCTCATCTTCCTCATAATCCAACAACTGACAGGATCAAAGTTAAGTTTATCTTCTTCGATCATGCTATAAATTCTTTATACATTAGAGAATTTGGAGCTCAAGATTCTGTTGATTAATTCCCTAATGTTTTCTATTAAGTACGTAGCATAAACTATAATTACATAGAATAATATTGTCTCATACCTTGAAAACCTCTATTTTTTATACGCATGCATGTGAATTCAAAAGATTTAAATGATACCTTGAGAAGAAGATGAAATTAAAAACCCACCATTATTCAAAGTTTGTTGGAGCTCTTGGCTATCTCCAACAACAATTTAACAACATATGTATAACTATACCATATATATATATATATTTCTGGCATTATATAATATAGTTAAGTCAACTCTTAAGACGTTTAATGACCATAGATATAAAGAGTAAGCCATGCACAAGCAAACCCTAGATTTGTGACAAGTAATTACCTGAAATAGTATATGTTATGTAAGCAAATAGTAGATTTATAAGCCATGCATTATAAAAGAAATTATGGTGACGAACTGCTTTCAGGAACTTTCCACAACAGCGTCATAGATTGATATCGCAGCCACATTAATGGGAAACGAATAGAAGATTCACATAATCTATATGTTCATGTTCTTGATAATTTAACGTGATACAGGCAGGCACCTGTCATCATTATGGTAATCTAAAGACTTAAATATTCATGTAATTAATCTTTTAAATTAAATGGCATTGTCACGTAGACAGCAAACAGGGAGACAGGGGACTAAGATTTCTCCTCTTTTTTTTTTTTTCCCTGTTGAGCCTGACTAGATAATTAACATCATCGTTTGAATAATAAATCTCTTTCGTATTGTATCAGATACCTAGAATATATGTATAACATTCTTAACACAATGTTATTTCTATTAATAATGGTTAAAGACATTGCTAGGGATGTTATAGAATAGAATAGATCATGTACTAAGACTTCACATAACAATTTAGATTTTTGAGTTAAAATAATTTTTTGATATAATATTAGAGTTTTGATAATTAAATAGCTATAAATTTGAATCTCGTTATCTCTATTTTTTATTTTAATTAAAATTAATTATTACCATAAAGTAATGTAGGTTCGTGGAGGTTTCAACTCCAAAAAATTTTACTTGAGAATACATATTAAAAAATAATATACTGAGATCTCTTTTAATAGTTTAAGTTTATATATTGATATGATTTTTGATAAAAAATACCCTTTTAATTTACATTTTTTTAAAAATTGAAATTTTCATTAGATTATTAAGTGGTTAATTCCATCATGTTTCTTGTATTTTTGCATCTTGTCATTTCGAGATTATATAATTTATAATTTCGATAGAGTTTAAGGCTCTCTTTTGAATCTAAAAAAAAAATTTTATTTTTATTTTTTCATCTTAATTCCACTCGAACATGTTGTCAAACATGACTTTACTAGCTAATCCAACTTGTTCTTCGAGATCAAATTAATGTGCTGAAGTTCTTGTAGAGTACTAATGTTTTCCAACAAGTAAAAATATAAGAAAGGTGAACAGGTAGAGCAAGCAAGGTTCAGGGAATTACCATATTGACCTAGGGCAAAACATAGCTAGGTGCATGTAATATAATAATATTTGACCAATGGCTCTGATTGTTAGCTAAAGAGTGGATGAAATTAACACCAGATTTTCAATGACTTTGAATTTGGTTCCAGAGAGAGTGTAGCCTTTCAAGCTTCCACAGAGGAGGCAAACATGTAATATTTGGACTTTCAAGGGACAATTGTCGAAGGGAGAGAGCTCCAAGGTCTTTGAGAAGAGAAGGTTGACTTTATTGTTGGAGTTAGAAAGCACACCTGTAATTTAATGCTACGTGGTTGGATCTTGGTGGTCGATTTAGACTGGTCCTGCTTGGAAGATTACAGGCCTCTCATACAAACACACCTGTAGAGGTCAGTGGGAAAGCAGCAGACATTATGTTAAAATATTATCACGAGGAAATCAAGAAGGAGCTAACAAATATTTGATAAATTTGAAAGACAATAAAATAAGCCCTAGCTCCTATATAATATTGTTGTTATATGTTGATGAATGGCATGGAAATGAAAAATCAATGTCTAATTAATAAATTAATTCCAATTCTTTTTATATGGGATGCTATTGCAAACTGTTTATGGTGTATATGGCTATGGATTTTAGTATAATTTTAGGATCATAAATAAATTATTCACAAAAATATATGTATAAAAAAAGACCATGTAAGGTTTCTCTGTAATTGGGACTATTAAATGAATCATATTGTTATATACATAAAAGATAAAAATATAATTAATTAAAGAGAAAAATTAAAATACAAAATAAATATAACCCTGAGATGATTTTAAAATAGATTTATATACTTTCAAAACATAACGTAAAAAAAACATGTTTAATTTATTATTCTTGTCTCTGTATTTTCCATCTCGATATAATTATTAAAGGTTATTGAATGATATAACTAGATTAATAATCATTTTGTAGTTGAAAACTCTTTGAATATCAAGCAGTGATCATTTTTCAAGTATAATTAAATTGCAAATTATCAGCATTTGTTGATATTAAAATTATGAGCTCTTGTTCTTAATTAATAGCCAGTATGTACTCGTATATTTCCACGTACAGTAAATCTCATATGGTTACTTAATTTTGCTTGGCTATGAGAGCACTGTGCTGAAATGCTGATGACAGCTAACGCGTAGGGAGGCCTGATCATCTCTAAAATGGGCAAATGATTTAAAATAAATCATAGCAACCAGCCATGCAACTGAGGAAAAAGTTCTCCGATCAAGTCTAACCACTCTACCGTCCAATCATTCTCATCTTCGACTCGTACAAAAACAAAGTCAAACACATTACACGGTTATCGCTTCTCTGTATGATCCAACTTTTGTTTAATCCATCTACTTTCATAGGCATTCACACCATGATCTTCAATTTGATCTGCTGATAGTTAAAGTTGCCTGTTTCTGTAGCATGTATCTTTCAGACTTTCAAAGCTTTTTGACCTTTTTCATTTTACATGTATTTGCAATCTCAAGAACAAGGATTTCTTCAATCTGGGAACTTGATGTGAAGATGGAAGCATTCTCCTTGATAAAACGAAATTAATTGGAATAAGAAAATATATTTTTTTGTTTAAAGTCTTTAATTGTGCATAATTACTAGATTGCATATATATATATATATATATATATATATATATACATGTGTGTTATTGTATTATTAACATAGAGAAGAAAGATACGTACGTGGCCAGAGGCCGGCACCAAATCTTTTTGACTTGAAATCTCTCTGTCCCCCTCTATATATATGAAGGGTCATCTTCCTCCTAGCAGCCACAAGCACACTTTCTGTTTTAAGATCAGCTTAGCCCACTTTCTCTCCTTTTAACAACCTTGTCTCCTTCCTTCCAAAGTCCTAACCACAAGCACCATTGCAAGAAAAAAGAACACGGTACTATATCAATGGGAAGAGCACCTTGCTGTGACAAAAATGGACTCAAGAAAGGTCCTTGGACTCCTGAAGAAGATCAAAAGCTCACCGCTTATATTCAACTTCAGGGACCTGGAAACTGGCGTTCCCTCCCCAAAAATGCTGGTATATATATATATATGATCGTTAATTTATGGATGATGGGTTTTTTGTTTTATCTTTCTTATAACTTAGCTTGTTGCATTCATTGTATAGGGCTCCAAAGGTGTGGAAAGAGCTGTCGTCTTCGTTGGACAAACTACCTGAGGCCTGATATCAAGAGAGGAAGATTTTCATTTGAAGAAGAAGAGTCTATAATTCAACTTCACAGTATTTTGGGAAACAAGTAAGACTACTATCCCTTTGGATTTTGATTTTTATTGATATTTTTTCTCCTTGGTATCTTGTAGGATTGGTATGCCAGTCATTCATAACAATTTTGCTGTCATGATAGTCACAAATTAACTTGAATATTTAGGCTAACAATTCCACGTTTCTTTTCAATTTTAGGTGGTCAGCTATAGCAGCTCGTTTACCAGGAAGAACTGACAATGAAATCAAGAATTATTGGAACACTCATATAAGGAAAAGGTTGCTTAGAAATGGAATTGATCCAGTGACTCATGCCTCACGTCTTGATCTTCTTGACCTATCCTCTATTCTGAGTTCAGCTTTGTGTAACCCATCATCACTACTCACTCTGTCAACCTTGGTGGGCAATACTCAAGCCCTACTAAATCCTGATATTTTTAGACTATCCACCACTCTATCATCGTTGAAACAAGAAAATTCAGACCTGTTTTTGCAGCAACTACAAGAAAACCAGCTTTGCAGCTCACTGTTACAAAACCAAGCTATCCCTACATTATCGTCACAATCTAACCAGTTTCAGAATCAAGTTGAACTAATTCCTGCTTGCACTACTACTACATCTACTGGCACATTTCTAAACCAAACAACACCACTTATGCTAGCAAATGTGGAAGGGTTTTCACCGAATACAACAAGTACTTTTAGCTGCCAAAATTCACAAGAAAATTTCGTGCCTTTGAACGAGGGATTGGTTTCACAGCCAAACTTTTATTGCAATAGTACTACTACAACAAATCCTACAGTTCCTGAACTTGAAGAGTACTCAGGATTCCAATCAGCAAACAACGGCTATCAGAATTTTAGCATTGACTCGGTTATTTCAACGCGTTTAACGAGCCCGGATCCATTGAATTCACCATCAACATATGTCAACAGCAGCAGTACTGAGGATGACAGGGAGTGCCACAGCAGCTTGTTGAAGTTTGAAATTCCAGAGAGTTTCGACATTGATGATTTCCTGTAAATATATATATATTGCCTAAAGTATGATAGATGATGTAACACTAGACTGAGGTTTTTTGCTGTTTTTGTGATTTGATTTTTGTTTCGGATTTTCAGTATTTATGTTCGTATATATAGATATATATGAAATTTGTTTTATTTTTTCAGTTATTTTTCTTCTTGTTTTGAGCCATGTTCATGAATTGTTTGTTGCCTTGCAACAAAACATAAACCATTGTTCCTTAGCCAGAAGAGCTGTATTGGAGTAGTAGCTAGGCACTTGGGATTCTCACTTAGCAAGATAAGGTCAGGACATAAGGTAGAAAATTTTATCAATTTGCTTGAATAGAGGAGTTGAAATGTCATCTCCTTATGATAACATTAATGAGTGATATATATCACTTACATAATATTAATGACGAATAAATATCTCTTATATAATATTAATATTGATGGAAATATAGTAAGTCCTTAAGAGATTTTTATACTCCTAAGAATGTAAGGAGAAAATCATTCTTGATTTTTAATATTATATGTTAAAAGATATAAGAACAAACAAGCAAATACTTGTGACCCAAAAAGAAACTTAAAAAGATTGTCAACTTCATATATATTTAGACCTGTAATGATTCCAAACTCAAGGGTGAAGAGTCTGACAACTTGTCAGACCCATATATACTTGGACTTAGTGTGTAGCTGAACCGAAAAACATTGGATCTGGTATCTCTCTGAACCCACGTGTTCTTAGGCTTTACATGTAGTTGAACTCAAAGATATTGAGTCTCGTATTTTGTCAAACTCACATGAACTTGGGCTCAGCACGTAGCTAAACCCAATGGTGTGAAGTCTGGTATAAACGAGACATAAGAATAAATAAGCAAATACTTGTAACTCGAAAAGCAACCTAAGAAGATTATCAACTTCATTATATGTATTTTCAGCATGTAGCTAAATCCAATGGTGTCGAGTCTGGTATCTTGTCAGACTCATAAGCACTTGGGCTCAACATGTAACTAAACCTAAGGGTGTTGGGTCTCGAGTCTCGCCAGTGCCCACATGCACTTGAGATCAATGCCTAGCTGAATCCAATGATGTTGGGTCTAACATCTCTTCAGACCCACGTGCACTAGACTTAACACATAGCTCAACACAAGATAGGCTATTAGGAGATTTTTATACATATAGAGATGTAGAAAGATGATCATTCTTAACTTTTAATATTTTATATTAAAAGACATAAGAATAAACAAGAAAATACTTGTGACCCAAAAATAAACCTAAAAACATTATTAACTTTATATGTATTTGAACATGGAATGATTCCAAACTCAAGTCTAAAGGGTTCGACAGCTTGTCAAAAACATATGTACTTGGGTTTAGCGTGTAGCTAAACCCAAAAATATTGGGTTTTATCTCTCCAAACTCACATGTATTTGGGCTCAGCACGTAGTTGAACCCAAGGATGTTGGGTCTAGTATCTTGTCAGACTCATATGCAGTTAGGTTCAGCACGTAGCTAAACCCCAAGGTGTCGGGTCTAGCATATATCTTGTCAGACTCGCATGCACTTAGGCTCAACACGCAGCTAAACTTAAGGGTGTTGACGCTAGACCCACATGCGCTTAGGCTCAGTGCATAGCTGAATTTAAAGGTGTTGGGTCTAGTATCTCTTCAAACCCACATGCATTGGGGCTCAGCACGTAACTAAATGCAAGAGTATTGGGTTTGACACCTTGCCAGATCCACGTGTATTGAGGCTCTGCATGTAGCTGAACGCAAAAGTATTGAGTTTGGAATCTGTTTAGATCCACATGTACTTAAGCTTAGCGCATAGCTGAACTTAAGGATATTAAACCTGACATCTTTCTAGATCTATATATACTTGAGCTCGGCGCATAGTTAGATCTAAAGATATTGAGTATGGTATCTCTTAATTATTAGAATGGGAATTTCAGCTAGCTAGCTCTATCTATTTCAAAATGAATGCGTCCCTCACTTGGTATGCAAAGATGTGATCAATTGCTTAGTCTAGATGTTATGACAAGTATAATTAACCACTCGAATGGAAATTAATTAATGCTGAAATACGAAATATATAGAAGCAAGGAACTCTCCTTCGAATTTTCCCCTTGGTGACACAATCTCATTGTCATTTCTCTACCAGCATCGATCTGCCTTTATCAATCTACCTTCTCTTTTCTCCTTGACCGCCCACGAAAAATGGTTTCGTGAAGCACTGTCCCTTCAGACCAAGAACAGGATCAAAGAGTTCCACAAAAAGTTACAACATTCAAATTTCAACACAAAAAGTGCATCCTTGTCTTCACATATGACTCTAGTTTTCCTTGCAACCAACTTGATTTGTTGAAAAAGAAAAATCAAAGAGCTGCTGCATTGAAAAACATGTGCAAAGGGATAAGATTCTTTAATGTAGAGCATATAATTTTTTATTATTTTTATTTTTATGTTTCAAAAATGTTTTTAAAAAAATTATTTTTTTGTTTCAAATTATTATCATTTTAAAAAATAATTATTACTACAAAATCTTAATAATTGAGAGAGGGTGTTTTGTTGATTGAAGGAAATGATTTGATCCCAGAATCTACAGAATATTAAACAAGATTTTATTTTGAATCCAATTGTAACCAAGCTATTTGTGTTAATATTTGAGAGAAGAAGTATGAGGTAATTGAAGAGGTTGATTTAGGATTTAAAATGATGTACTTTTTATTTAATCATAAAGTTTAAACTTTACATTAAAATATTATACTTTACATTAATTATATCGTGTCAAGTATTTTATATCCAGAGGTCAACTCTTACATAAAATCTTCATTAATTATGGAGGAAACTTCAAATACAGTTCGTTCCCTTTTTCCAACCTTGGTGACGGCCATGGATAAGATCATCATCATCTGCAATTATTGCTCTTACAATAATGTGAACTGTTCAGCTATATTTATTGCTGCAATGATTTCAAACAAAATGGTGGTCTTCAGCTAAAAGTGGGGCCAAAAGAAGAAGAAGAAGAAGCATGACATAATTATTGTCCTAAAAATACAGGAGTATATCTTTCGATACTTCTTAATAATTTACAAGTAAAAATATACTTAGATTTGAAAAAACATTAAATTAATATTTTTTAAATAATTTTAATATATTAATATTAAAAATAAAAAAATTAAATAAATTTATTTTAATATATTTTTAAATAAAAAATATTTTTTAAAAAACATCGTCCCACAATCTGAAATGGTCGGTGGCTTGCCTACTTGTTTTTGTTTTTATTTGTTTCCCTTGCATTTTCCTTACGCGTTGGTAATTTCGTCAAGGCAATTAAGTATTAATCGTCAAAATACACCTTTAATTTGGTGGGAAATGAAACGAATATTTTTATACATATGGGCACCGTCAAGGGATGATACCATGCCTGTTAATCAATTTCTTGTTTGACTTTCCAAATTATGGAAAAACCATAGTTTGGGAATGCCGTGATCATATATTTTTAAAAATAAATTGAATTTTTTTATTTAAAAATGATTTTTTTATATTTTTGAATCGTTTTAATACGTTAATATAAAAAAATTCAATAAAAAATATTTTTAAAATAATAGTTGTCCCAATACAAAATTCACATAATGCTTATGGATGATAGAATTAATTTTACAATTATTGATTTCTAATAAGAAGACATGAAAATCATGTAATACAATTTTATAATGTCTTTTAAAATCAAAAGTGCATAAAAAATATAAAATATATTATATGTACATGTCCATAATGCATTTTTATTTTCTCATCATAATAATTTATTTTTTCATGAATACACGGGTTTTAATTGAATAAATATAATATAAAATGTGCTCTGAGCCGATAAGAAAATAAGTTCATGAGTATTTGATTTGTTATAATATTTTGGAATAATCACCATATAAACTAATAATAATAATATTAAACCAAATTATGTATAAACAATCGGATTATTAAATTTGAATTACTCTAAACATTGTAAGAGTTTTGCTAAATAATATAGTTAAAAAAAAGTTTATGAAATTATGGGGAAATTACAGATATACAACTCTATGTTTACAATAACTTTGACATTAATAATAAATAAAATAAATAAATAAAAATAATGTACTTATATAATTCAAAAAATTATTATAAAATATAAATTATAAAATTATAAAAAATAAAAAAATTGATAATAAATACCCGGCCAAATGTACAGGTTTATTTTTTTAATCAAAATTAAATAATAATATAAAAAATAGTTTAGATCTGTACAAGTTTTAATTTTAAAAAAAACATTTCTTTATTTTACTCTTTTCACTCTTATTTTTGTATGTATTTTAATTTTTTTGGTGTTTTTGACATTCATTTATGGTATTTAATTCTCTTGACGAGGAGATTCTTTGTATTTTAGGAATGCCTTAAAAAAAACTATCATGTAAGCATTTCCTCCTATTCTCATCAATGAAAATACGTTGCCTAAACATTAAAAAAAAAAGTTGATTTTTAATTTTAGGAGCCCAAGCTAAAGCCCAATCAAAATCAACATTGGACTATTAACTTCATTTGTGCTTTTCTTAAGTAACAGCTCAAAACATTGGGCTTTAAGCCTACTGCGAATTATTTTGGGCTTTAGGCCCTTTAAACTCTCTTCTTCTTCTTTTCAAAGTAGTTTATAGTTATATTGGGGAGTAGGATATCTATAGGCCTTGGGCCATCAGAGCAATGAAAAGCTAGGCCAAATTTTAATACAGCCCATCCCAGGCCTTGGGCTATTTTATATGCTTCGTCCGTTTTAAGAAATAAAAAACTTTAGTGACAAGGATTTTGTCGTCAGAAGCGTTGGTTTCGTCGCCAATTTTTGTGGGAAAAAAACAAAGCGACTAATTCGATAGTCAATGATTGTCGTCGATTGATCTCCCTTCGCTTCTCTCTCCAACTGAGAGAATGTATATTATAATTTTAAATTTCAACTTGGTTTAGTGGATTAATCTAAAATTTAGCTAATTAAAAATTAGAATTGAGCTAGGTTTATAAAAAAATAAAAATAGTTAAAAATTCTATTGATTTGGTTGATCTAGTGACGTGGTCAAAATTTAATTAATTATATTTTAATTTTTAATTAAAATGATATTATTTTGATTTATAAAAAAATAAAATTGATGTAAATGATTCACTAATCCAATAACCCAGTTAAAATTCGAATCCTAGAACAGGTTAGTCGGTTTAAAAACACTGCGCTCTACCATTTTAAACTGTGATAGTTGACAATGGACATTGGATAATCATTTGCTGCGTTAATGATTTTGACTGACTTTTTTTTTTCCTTTTATATTATATTGTTCTACAATGACCAAATTAATTTATGAAACTATATCCAATAAATGTTGGTCAAATTTGTTCCTAACCCAAATACTTTATCACTTGCGTAAACTTATATTATTTTATACTTAGTTTTTAGTTTTTATTAAATATAATAAGAGTGATAAGATTTGAAAATTTTGATATTATATTAAAGTATCATCTTAATTCAATAACTTAAGTTGTTAGATGAAATTCTAAGAATAATTTTATATTATTTTTTAATATTCCCAATTCTTTTTTTATCTCATGTAGAAGAAAGAACGAAACATAAAATTATATATAAAAATTCAAGGTATATGCCTTGTAGTGACGTGGTTCACAAAATATAGCCTGAAGAAAACACATAGAAACTAGCTTAGCTTAGTTAATCGATATATTTCCTCTAGTAGCACTTGTTTCATGTTGAGGTAATTACGCCGTCATAAAGCTGCCTGAATTTAGAACGAAACTTGTATTCGAATTAAGTGATTGAGATGTGCCAACCTCCAAAGCAATGGCAGTCATAATCTAATGTTAGGTTGATAGTGCTCCTTCCATGGAAGAAGACCTTTCATTCTTAATTATTTAAATATATTACCAAAAAAAAATAAACTATAACGCCAATGGAGCAAGTAATCCTCGGATTGAAGAGACACTTAATCTCAACTAAAAATGTTTAATTAGTAATTAATTATCTTACCTAAAAAGTGCAAATAAGAACAACCTTTTTCATGCCACTTGTGTCTGGTATTGGGAGTGGTTGCAAGAAGTGCAGTGTCTGGTGTCTGAAAGCCCAATCCTGACCAATCCGATTGAGCCACATTGTTGGTCAAGATATACAATATACAATGTGTTTAAGAGTGTGATACTAGTTTTTGTTTTTTAAGGTGTATTTTATTTTTAAAAAATATTAATTTAATATTTTTTTAATAGTTTTAATATATTGATGGTAAAAGTAAAATTAATATATATATATTCAAGTGAAATTTTAATTTTTTTAAAAAAAATAGCATCACAGTGCCTACCACTTTAGACGGTTGCTTTTGTGTATGAAAAGGCAAGAGATAAGGAGACGTCCACGATGCAATCTTTTCAGCTGCTACTTTCCTTTCTATGAAATTCGAAATTATGATTTTGCTTTTTTGATGATTGAATTGCTGAAAGTGTTGCAGATAAGCCATGCTGACCAATGTTTCTTTCTTTTATTGACTTCAGGCAAGAAAACTGGTTCGTGTTGCTTGAAATGAAGAAAATAAAGCCATAATTACTGCGAATAGAGAGGCCGAAGAGAAACATTGCGAAAGCTGCAAGGGCTTGGATATTTTTTACCCTTTTTTAGCACCATTAATTTTTTTATTTATTTTAGAGAGATTCAATTGTTTGATAAAGGGTGTTATTTGATAGTGTTTTTTAAAACTATATTTTATTTGAAAACTCATCAAATTAATATTTTTTTTAATTATTTTAATGTATTGATGTCACAAATAAAAAAAATTCTAAAAAAATTTGCAGAAAAATATTATAAAAATATGCTAATTTATCGAGACTATACTGTAAGGACCCCAGAATGCTGTATCAGATAGCCCTACATACACAAAAATGTTTGCAGAGCCATGGCGATAGCCCTACATTACCACAGCTTTTTCTTACAAAACGAAGACATCCTCCCTATTTTGAATCTCTCGGCATTGTACTATAAAGGCTCAAGCAAGGGATAGGTCCTTCCTTTTTCTGTCACAAAAACTGAAACTGAGGGACCCGAAACCCTAAGACGCAAATAAAATTAAAGAGAAAAAGAAGATTAAAAAAAAAAAAAATCATAGGGAGTAGAGATGGGAAGCTTTTGGTAAAGGAACTTTATGCTGGAATAATTCTTGCTTGATTGGCGCTTTACGTTTTGTCCTTTGATTTTTACATTATATTCTTCTTGTTTCCATTTGTGGCTATTATTTTTTATTCTATAGTTTTCAATTTTATAGAACTTTTTGTCACACAAAAAGGGAGTTTTTTATGTGGGAAATTTTGTCGAATATGCAGGGAATATAGAAATATTAGCTTGAAAATGGAGAATATTGGCTGGGTTGGATAGTTGTCAAACATAGATTTCTTTTATTTTTCTTATAGATCATGGGTGAAAGAAAATAGAATTATAATTCATATTTTCTTTAGAAGAGAGACTTGTGCTATCAATTCATTTATGCCTTCCATTTTATTGTGTATTTTCCTCCATAAAATTAAAAAAAAATGTACAATTATGAACCCAAGTTGAAAAATCATTTCTTAACTCCATAATAAAGA
>Ga0325411_1000375_pt1 | contig 46064 bp, 23 predicted proteins | sample PopdelMetagenome_13_FD_206181 | JGI IMG/M metagenome (GOLD analysis project Ga0325411, IMG submission 206181) | Populus deltoides microbial communities from Bellville, Georgia, United States - Xylem-PdIQD-R4 | ecosystem: Host-associated > Plants > Phyllosphere > Stem > Wood/Secondary xylem...
TGAAACCTCTTAAATTTTGAGGATGAAATTCATATTAGGGGGAGAATGTAAACACTCAAATATATATATATATATATATATATACATATATATATATATATATATATATATATATATATATATAATTGATAACTCAGTTTTCACTGCCGATTTCTTGATCGACAGCGACGCAGTTTTCGCTGCTGATGTCTGCATCGGCAGCGACGCCGTTTTTGTTTTTTAAAAAAATTAATTAATTAACTTAAGGAGCTAGGAGGGAGGGGTAAAACCGGTTTTGGATAGACCAAAACAAGGATAGGAACACATCTAAACCAACCTCAAACAATCCACCTCTAGGCAGCTACATGTCGCTCTTCCCTTCCTCTTTCCAAAGTTGTCTCCAGCAACTGCATGTCGCTCTTCCCTTCCTCTTTCCCAACAGAAACCTAAACCAGTAGAGAGTGCCTTGTGAACGTGTGAGGGAGAGATGAGACCTTGAGAGAAGATTGGACAGCTGCCTAGAGGGAAAGGAAAAGGGGGCTAGAAAATGTGAGAGGAAGAATAAGGAGGAGAACCAACAGGAGAAGAGAAAGAATACTATCAAACCTTCCTTAAACTTAGTTAGATTCAAAAGGTATGGGTCATGAAACTCCCTTCCTTTTCTTCTTAAGACCTAAAACCAGAAATGAAGAAGAAGACCCTAAGAAAATTGACCTAAGAGCTAAGCTAGCTGTAAAGGAAACTGGAATAAACTAAGAGGATAAGGAAATAAAAACGAAATGAGGCCAAATTCCTAGAACATCTAACAAAGAAAAATGAATAAAATGGAAATAACAGATTATGGTAGAGGGTTGGCCTTAACTATGGGGTTGGCCAGCATGCATGTGTGTGTGTTCTGCTGGAATTTATTGAAAGATTATGTGTTGAAATTGATGGTTTCAATGTGTGTGCCCTGCTGGAAATTGTTGAAAGAGTATATGCTGAAATTGATGGTTTCAATGTGTGTGTGTTCTGCTGGAACTTAGTGACAGTTGATATGCTGGGATTGTTACAGCATGTGAGGTGTGTGTTCATGCCAAAATATGAGTTGTCTGCAGCGAAATTGTGATTCACTGCTGAAACTGTGTCGACTGCAGCAAATTAGCATTCGCTGTCGAAAATGAGTTGTCTGCAGCGAATTAGCATTCGCTACCGAATCGTGTGTACTGCAGCGAAATTATGATTCGCTGCCGAAACTGTGTCGTCCACAGCGAATTGGCTTTCGCTACCGAATGGCATGTTTTGCAGCGAATTGGCATTCGCTGCCGAATGGCGTGTTCTGTAGCGAATTTGTGATTCGCTGCCAACTGAGTTTCTGCAGTGAATTAACATTCGCTGCCGAATTGGGTGTTCATCAGCGAAATTGTGATGCGTTGCCGAAACTATGTTAGCTGCAGCGAATTAACATTCGCTGTCGAAACTGAGTGGTCTGCAACGAATTAACATTCGCTGTCGAAACTGAGTTGTCTACAGCGAATTAGCATTCACTGCCAAATCGTGAGTTCTGCAATGAAATTGTGATTCGCTGTCGAAATTGAGTTGTCTGCAGCGAACTAGTTTACGCTGCTGAATTGGCAGCCTGCAGCGAACCAGTTTTCGCTGCCAATTTCTACAATAGGCCTCTTAGGCTGAAATGACTTAAATGCTAGTAACAATTTCATGGTATAATGATGTAAAATGTGGGACACTTGAAAGTGAACATATGAACTCTTGAAATAAGTGTGGTGATGAATTTGATTCAAAGATACACATGTACTGATTTGTGACCATTGATGTTTTAGGTGGTGCGGTCGGGATTGGACCATCGTCCATACAAGAACAACCCGCAGGTGGAGCAGGTAGGTGACTTACACCTTCCTTTTTCATACGTTGAATAATGAAATACTTTATCATGAATGTTACCATATTGCGTTAGAACATATATTAGATTGTCGAATGCTTAAATGTTGACAAATGGTTGATTAGCTTTGGCTATTGGTATTCAAATGGATGTCCGGGACAAATGAATGATTAGCTTCGGCTAATGGCATCCGAATGGATGACCGGGATGAATGAATGATTAGCTTCGGCTAATGGCATCTGAATGGATGACCATGATTAGCTTCAGCTAATGACATTCAAATGGATGACCGGGACGAACGATTGATTAAGTTTGGCTAATGGCCTCCGAAGTGGATGACCGGTGTAAGTGAACGATTAACCTCAACAAATGATGCCTTAAGAGGATAGCCGGGTTTAAGATTATGGTTGATTGCAAGAATTGGTGCATCTATATGTACTACAAGTTGTTTATACCAAGTACATGAAGAAACTATAAATGTCATGCTTCAAACATGGGATAATGTTAATGCTTCATTTAACTGCTAGACCGTTTAATTATCATTATTATTATTATTAAGTAACCGTATTCTCTTAAATGTTTTGTATTGCAGCAGGGACGTCACACAAACGAGATGTCTAGGAAACCCACCACACGGGAACCTACTTTTGCAAGAAATTATGTAGTTGCATTCTAAATCACAATGTATTTTGTATGAATTAATATACTGAACGTATAACTTTTATTAGATCCTTTTGTTTAAATTTGTAATGGCTATTAGTAGGATATGAATGCAAACTCATGTCTATGTATGTATATTTTTAATATGAACTTCTAATAATGCAAACATAATATTATGTGTTTATATAAGATTCACTTCTAAATGAAATGTTGATTGTATGGATCATATTTTGATGATGTGAGGGATCAGGTTCGTTGATTACCGGCACCATGTGTGTCACGTATATATATATATATAAAAAATTACTGTTGTTTTGGGCTTGAAAAGCCGAGTTGTTACATATATGCTTTAGCAAGTTGTAGACATAACACATTGAGAGGCTTCAAATGAATATCATCGAGACAATATGCAAACTTGAGATGATATTCCCTCCATCATTTTTGACCCGATGGAACATCTACTCATACATTTACCGTATAAGGCCAACATTGGAGGCCCAGTGCAATATAGATGGATGTATCCATTTGAAAGGTTAAAGATTACACATGTAATGTAATTAAAAATGTATTTTCATTGTTTTTGTTAATTGAAAATATTTGTTTAATTCTATGTAGGTATTTGTTCAACCTTAAAAAAAAAGGTTAAAAACAAGGTGCATGTTGAGGGTTTGATTTGTAAGGCCTATATTGTTGAGGAGAATAAGAATCAACCACGTTTTAAGGTATGATGATGGTGGTGAAGTGCCTTCGAATGAAAACTCATCAATATTCTCTAATCCTGGACAACTAGCACCAAAAAATGCTATCAGGGAAAGGTATTTGTCTGAAATATAATTCAAACAAGCATATAATTATGTGTTATTTAACTATGATGAATTGAGACCTTATATTTAGTAACTTTATATACTACTTAAAATTTGTTATAAATGGACTATTTATCTCTTATAATATCATAAACTCATACATTTTTTAATACCTCATAAGTAACATCGTCTACAATTACTGTCTAATAACTCATAGCTGATCGAATCCCAAATATTTCAATTACAAGATGAATAATTTGTCACGTGGTTCATAACACATGTAAGGACTATCACAAACTCATTATCTATCATGATACTTACTTTTGTTACAGAATTCTCGTTTACTGTTCATTGTTGTACTTGATGTACAAGGTTTATCAACTATGAAGGAATGCTTGTGCTACATTGTCTTTACTAAGTCTGGGTCCTGAAAGAAAAGTGAAGTGCTACAACGAGTATTTTATCAATAGATACGTGTTCATACTAAAGAATATGAGCAGGGTAGAAAGACATATAACAATGGTGATTGTGTTAAGAGATTGACTTCTAGTGAGTACAAAGTTGACTATTATGAGAAATTAGAAGAAGTAATTGAATTGCAATATCATAACCAGCATAATAGAGTATTTTTATTCAAATGCTATTGGTATGACACCACTGATAGAGGAATTAGATTAGATCTCCATCATGGTTTGGCCGAAATTAACTCAAAAGCTAGACTCTGCAATGTCAATAATATCTTTGTTTTTGCCAAGTAATGCCAGCAAGTTTATTACACATACACCCATTTCTTCAGAAAGGATTGTTCAAGAGTTGATTGGTTATTCGTATTGAAAATCAAATCCAATAGTTGTGTCGAGGTTGTTCAGGATGAGAATGATGATTCAAATACGGGAGATGATGCCTTTCAAGTTAGTGAGTTGGTTGATCCATCGATTGACTTAGAAGAAAATTTAAATTTATTGAATTTACATATAATCATAGTTTGCATTCTACTACTGATTATTCACTATCATAAACTCATTTTATGTTTCCCCTCAAATTTATCCTTTTTCTTTTTAAAATAATAATAACAAAAAGACTGGCAACTTGACAAAAGGAGGTTAAGAAGGGTTTCAAATGTATAGAGAAATCAAGCTGAAATTTTGGACAAATTTGGGAGCCCAATCATATCGTATTGTACACTAGATTGAAAGATTAATGCAAATTCAAAGTTCAATCAAATGATTATCGAATGAATTTGAATAAAAATTAAATCTGAGAATTCAATTAGGCTTCTGATAAGCTAATTTGATTTAATCATGGGTTTAATTAAAGGTTTAATTAAATTTTAGAATTAATTTAGGTCAAATTAAAATAATTAATTGAGTGCAAGGACTTAATTAAGTTTTTAATGGATCAAATTAATTTTATTAGAAAGTTAATTGATAAAAACTTTAGTTTTTTTTTTCTTCTTTTTAGCAGTTTGTAGAAGCAGTAACTTCGTTCCCTCTTTTAGCTTGCTGCACCTTTGTTTTATTTTATTTTTCTTTTTGTAGTATTTTCTTTGGTGTTGCATTTTATCTACCTTACATGCACAAGTATAGAGACGTTTTGGGTCAGTTTTCTTGTAGACCTGTGTCAGAGTGAGAGTCTGATTTTTCGAATCATTTATTTGATAATTCTTCTAATTCTGAGGAAATGAGCGAACACGAAGATCAACCCATTAGGACCCTTCAGGATTACCTCCTCCAGCCTACACGCACAGCCACACCATCATGCATCATGTTTCCAGCTAATACTCGCTAACTGGATTTTAAAACAGGGATGATACGATTACTCGCTACTTTTCATGGCATAGAAAATTAAAATAAATCTGTGCACATTAGGGAGTTTGAGGAAGTAGTTGCGACTTTTCATAGTCGAAATGCAACTGATGACATTATGAGACTTGAGTTCTTTCCTTTCTCTTCGAAGGATAGAGCTAAGAGTTGGCTATTCTCGCTGAGACCAAGACCAACGCTTTAAAAAGGCAAATCTTTACCTTTGCACAACAAGACAGTGAGACTTTGTATCGGTCTTTGGAGAGATTTAAGGAGTTGTTGAGTATGTGTCCTCACCATGGGTATGAGAATTGGCGCTTAATGAGCTATTTTTATAAGAGACTTACACCAAGAGAGCGCCAATTTATGGAGATGATGTGCGTAATGATAAGTTCTTACAGAAAGATATTGATAAGGCCATAGAATACCTCAATGAGCTTGCTGAAGAAGCTCACGCTTGGACTAGACCTAGTGCTACTGAGAGCACAAATAGGTCACGACCTGCAAGAAACCCAAATGGTGGTGGAATTTACCATCTCAAGGAAGAGGATAACTTAAAGGCTAAGATTGAGATGCTCACTAGGGAGTTAGATGTGTTAAAGACTAAGGACTTAGGTATGTACAAGAAGCCTTTTACACCTTTCTTTGATGCAAGTAATCTGAGGTGGCGCAATCACCCTAATTTCAGGTTGAAGTTTGAAAACCAGCCGCCTGCACAACCCCCTAGATCATATCCCGCACCATATCATGCACCTTCATCTTCTAGGATTCCTTTAGAAGACACTTTGCATGCTTTTATTGAGGCACAAGGTAAGACTAACCAAAAGTTTTTATCTTTGATACGCAGTTTGTTGAAGAAAACATGGAGATATAATAGAGCCAAGTGTCCAAATTGATGAGCTTTTTAGTCTGAATGAGCGAGGTTGTAACAACACTGATTTATTTACACAATATTCCATGTATATATAATTTATTATCATTAAAAGTACAAGTTTATCTATAAAAAAATCTGTAGAGTTTTCTTTAAATTTTCAATATGCAAATTGTGAGAAATTTGATATTTAATATTTACAGTTTTCTTATTCAATATTAAGTTATTAACTAAACAATCTGAGTGAATATTACAATTTGAGTGAATATTGAAGAAAAAGAAAACAACTTCTCCTTTTTCTTCAATGTTCACTCAAATAAATCAACTATTGTGTTATTCAAGAAATTATACAAATACAACATGAATCAAGATACTCGATCATTTTAAAGCAAAAATAAATCTAAAAATGAATACAATATAATTATAGACATGCTTTGAAAACTATGTTAGATATATGAAATTTAAATACATACACATTTTTTTACACAAAATTACATTACAAAGCAAAATATTCATTTCTTCCATTTATATCTTTTGATTAAATAAACACAAAAAATACAAATATATGATCTATTATTCGGCACAATGTTGTGAAGTACCTGAAAATTTATTTAATACCAAATACAATTAGCTTTATATACAATAATTATTTACTATTATCTCTTCTATATATTTACCACATCAATTACTAAAAAGTTAATTTTTTATTTTACCCTTAACCTTATAAATCAATACAATTAGCACAATTTAAGAACATATTAATGTCCTCTCTAGCCCAAATTATGTATTTGTTCCATTACCCAATTAATTGGTTTCTCCAAATACCTATTAACCAGAGCATTGGTCCCTTATTTTTTATTATAATTTAAATAATATTTTAATTTTAAGGTATCAAGTACCTATCTGATATCTGAAAGCTTGAAACGATCCCTGCTGTTGAGTAGGTTCTATATCCTCTTTTGTACATACAGAAACAATGTATTATTTTTCATTAATTCACCATAAAAGTCGATTTTATTTCCCATACATATTACAAATTCTCAAATTAGTTGCATCAAAAATTCAAAATTATTTCCATGAATAAATGCCTTTAAATAAACTTATAAATTTTTTTCCTTAGCAAAGTTCAATACCATCCCCAACTCGCTTAATTAACAACTTAATTTCTCTTTCAAATCAATGTTCACCAACACACTGAAGGAAAACATGCCTATTATGAAATTTTAAAATTTATACTTTTCTCAATCTTATCTTTTTAACAAAGCTTACATCTCACACATGCACTAATCATTCAAGTTAACATGTTTTACATAATTTATGTATTCCAACTCAAAATCCTAGTCATACCTCTCACTACTTCTTCTCCTTTTATAATTCAAAGTTCATTAAATATTCAATCACATTTAAATAAATTTATTAAGCTATTCGAAATCACCATCAATACATCAACACATATTAATTACACAAACATTTATTAAATTTCCATGTTCCTTATTTTTGTGCAAAATGGTCAGCCCTAGCTATCTCTAAACCATCCAATTTGTTTCTTCAATTTTCATTATTTACTTCCTATTTCTTCACAATTACATCAATTTCACACTTTCCCCAAATTTTCTCTTAAAAACCCTAATTCAAAAATCTAAGAATTATGCATCAAATCCATTTCTTTTCATTCAAAGTAGTTTAAATAAGCTTAGAACTTCTTACCTTGCAATAAAATGAACTTTGAAAGCTAACTAGTCAAAGCTTTTCCACTCCTTCATATTTTCTTTTCTTTGCCATTAGTTATAACCCTAATTTTTACTCTCCATCACTTAGTTTCCTTTTAAATCCTTGCTTGATGGATTAGTTGGTGTTTCACATTTCCTAACTTATAAGAGATGTAAGTTATATTCTAGAGGTGATAGTACATTCCAAGTTCTTAAATGACTCAATGATTCACCCTCAATCCTTCATTAAAAAAAAAAACATTTGTTATGCCATTTCTTATAATCTTGATGGGGTATGGTTCTTTGTTTTTGGCATTTTCTTTAACGATCATTTTGATTTTGAATTTTAGCATGCCCTATAACTTTTTTCTTTATTGACATAGACTTGTTTGAACTATTTTTTCTTTTCTTTTCTTTTTTTTTTGTTGCTAGTGTGGAGTGTGATCCTAATTAAGGCCTTTTAGAGAAAAAAATATTAGGCTTAAAAAGGAGCAACAAAGGATATATTTTGTTGAGAATATGAGGAAAAAAGAGTCTTTCATCATTTCCAACACAAATCATTCGGGTTGATAAGTGTTAATCTCTTTTGGTGTAATCTCCATACCTTGTAGAGAACTACTTATCACAAACCATAGCTCTTGTGATATCCTAGCTTCAACACCATGACATCCATTAGAGGTTTCATAGGGTCTAGTCACAAGACTTAGAATAAAGAGGTTCAAGGAGACAATTAATGGACTTCTTCAAGATACATAGGCTAAGGTGGATTTTTTTCAAGATTCATGGGCTCAAGAAGATATCAAAAAATAAAAGACAAGCCTTAATTTATTTGATTCATGTTCAATAAGGGCTTCTAAGGAAGCATCCAAACATTACATAAAGATTGAAATGAGAAGATTCAAATATGCTAATTTTAATCTTTCTCTATTGTTTGGCCATAACTAGGGATATAAAATAAAATTTGATACAATTCTAGTTGCCTTGGAAATTAGACAACCACATATTTCCAATGATATATGGTGTATCTTCTAATTAATCAAGAATAAGAAGAACTATTCATTTGAAGTTGGGCTTAGATTCTACTAGCATATTACGAAACTCAACTTTGATCTTGTTTTAATTAGTTAGGATATTATTTATTTATTTTTAGTTTATTTTAGGGCCTGTGGCATTTAAGGGTTTATTTTATTATTTTAGTTATTTTGGGCTTTTAATGTATTGAGGCCTATTTATCAAGTTTAGGTCTATTAGGGTTAGCCTTCTACTGTAAACCAATTGTTAACATTATTTTTTTAGTTTATGAGATATTCTCTAAATTTGTCATATATTTTGTGCTTTGTTTATCTTTATATAGTTGAGTGATTCTCATTCTAAGTTCTTAATTGAATTTGCAAAATCTTTAAAGAACTAATCAACTTCGTTGTGATTTATATTTCTCGTTCGCATCTCGTTATAGGCGTAGGGAATGGAGGGGGATCATTTGCATATAACTTTTGTTCTCTAAGGCAAGGTTCTTGTTGGTTCAAGTTGCAAACTTTTCTTCAAACTTCAAATTAGCAATCTAAAGAACAATTTTGCATCATCTTGTTTTTTCTATATACCATTATTCATAATGTTAAAACAAAGTGCATGATATGCAAGGTAAGAAAGGTCCCGAAAAATGGATGGTTTTCTCATTTTATTTTCTTTTGGTTTGTTTAGGTTGAATGTGTCCACCATTGTGGAGGTTGTTTGACATATTCTGAATTGCAATAACTCATTCACACATTTTTAACAGCTCATTTCCATCCTATTTTTTAAGATGGTGGAATTAGGATGTCAAAAGTTATTTTCAACAAACATTGAGTTGCTTTCTAAAATTAATATGCAATTCAATTTTCATTTAAGAAGAGTGAAACTAATACTCAATGAGGAGTTGTTTGCAAAACCAATCCACTTGAAATTATAGAGCTATTATTAATGAGATCATGTCATGAAATTGGTGGATTAATAAAAACAATAAATAGTTTTAAGAAATGAAACAATGGTAGAGAATATGCAAAAAGATTTTAGTCTAAATTTCACTTTATTAATTTTGCTAGAAATTATACATTGACACTTAGTATTTCTTTACAAAATTTGAGTTTATAGGTTTAAAAAGATCCTCTCCATCAATTCTTGAAAATATAAGTACTCCTTGTTAAAGGTCTTTTTTCATCACATATAGGCTTTTGTAATTAGATGCTCATTTGCTTTTATTCTCTTCCACTATTGGAAGAATGTTCTTCAACACTAGATTCCTTCTCTAAACTCCCTAGGGTAAACCTTCTTATCATGTGTCTTGACCATTCTTCTTTAATACAATTGACTGTGGCAAAAAGCAACTAGCCTTTTTATATTAATCATGTTCAGCCATTCATATTGTGCCTTGGCCCACTCCAACTATTCTAATTCTGCCTCCATCAAGACTCTCTAGGAAGGAATTTCCATTTCTAGAGGCATTATCACCTTCATCTTGTAAACTAGGAAATATGGTGTGGCTTTTATAGATGTTCTTATTGCAAATTGATATACATGAAAAGCATAAGAAAGCATCTTGTATTGGGAGATAAGGTATTAATGGCTATTTTAGGAGATAATAACTTTCTAAGACGCTTCAAATCCACGGGTATAGGCTTCATATTCAATCATGTTATTAGTGCATTCAAACTGCAGACTGATAGAGATGGAGTATTGATGACTATTCAAGGAGATAATAATTGTCTTCATACCATTTCCTAACACATTTACATGGATATTGAAATACATGGTCCATCATTCACTTTCTCAATTATCTGGTTTTGTCTCAATTATCATAACAACCTTATCCGGAAAGACAAAATCTAGCAGCTTATGATTATCAATTATATTCATTTCTAGATGATCTACAATTATGCTTCTCTTCATTTTCTTTATTTTCAAAAACATAATACCATACTCAACTAGTAAGACCTAACATCATACTATTAGCTTGACAAGTACAGTTTCTCAAAAATTTATTTGAGTGGATTTATCTTTAAGATCAACCACGTCATGTAATAGAGCATGTATTGTTGAAGCCACTTCACACTCTATACCAAACCACAACATATTTTTTCCATCATAGAATAATAAGACTCACGATCCTTAAATTTCTTACTTAGGTAATAGATTGTTTGCTTTTTTTCTTGAGTCATCATGTTGACCCAATACACACTTCATAACAATTTTTATAACTATTAAATTTAGTATCAATGACCTCCTTGCAATTGGTGGGACTAACATTATTGGATTTTGCAAATATCATTTGATTTTTTAAAAAGTCTTTCGACAATTTTCATTCCACTTTCTTGAGTTCTTTTTTCTAAGCAGGAAAAAATTAGGTTCACAAGTTGTAGTAAACTAAGAGATAAATCTAGCAATATAGTCCAATCTCCCTAAGAAGCTTATAACTTTCTTTTCAATGCTTGGTACTGACATTGCTTGGATTGCTTTGATCTTTTATAGACCCACTTTAATTCCCAAGTTTCTCACTACAAAGCCTAGTAACTTCTCAGATCTAACACCAAATGTATACTTTGAAAGGTTAAATTTTAACCACTACTTGTGCAATCTATCAAAGAGCTTTCTCAAGATTTGGACATAATCTTCTTCCTCTTATAACTTAGCAACCATGTCATCTACATACACCTCAATATCTCTTTAAGCATCATATCATGGAATTGTGTGACCATTGTTTTTTTTTTTTAGGTTGCCCTTATATTCTTCAAGTTAAAAGAAGGGCCTGACTTTATAGTAATTTATCTTTCATGGTGTGAAGAAAATGGTTTTCTTTTTGTTTTCCTCTACCATCCTAATGTGGTTTAAAAAAAAATTTCATCCATAAAAGAGTAGGTGATATTCTCAGAAGCATTATTAACTAAGATGTCAATGTGGGGTAGAGAAAATTCATCTATAGGGCTTATCCTATTTAAATCCTTGAAGTTTACCGTAGCTAAACCTTTCCATCTTTTTTAAAGACTAGCACAATGTTGGATACCCACTGAGGGTATGTAATGTCGTCCAAGAATCCTTCTTCAAACTCATTTTTGACTTCCTTGTTGGCTTGTATTTATCTATTAATGGTTTGATTTAATTGCATTTTCTAATCGTTCTATTAGCCTGGTAAACTCATCAACATCACTATCCTCCTATTATACCTTATCCGTTATGATTAAGTTTTCACCAAAATTAGACCAATTAATCTCAATGCAATGATTTTGGAATTCTATTGATGTTCTACTTTTAGTATTTCAAAAGGGGAAAGTGTTTTGTATGAGTGTCTGAATTTATATGGAATAAAAATAAGCATAAAAAAGGCATGATTGAATGGCAAATAGATAATCTCAATAAAAGAAAAACAAATAAAATCTCACATAAAAGCAAAATACCTTTTTAACATCTTGAATCATAATTGTTAAAGATCTCAAGATAATAAAATAGAACAATTACTTTAAAAACATTTTTGGGATCTCTTAGGCTTCCTAGCTGTTGATCTATTCCCCTTCAATGTACTTCCAAATGATTTCTTTTATTTGTATGGCCTCTTATAAGGTGTTCATAGTGAGCTAAGGTAATATCATAGTCTTAAGGTCCTTTTTTATCACCTCAGAGTGGTCAACACAACTTTCAACCTTATTTTTTTTCATGTAATGAATGGAGAAGTTAGCAAACACCTTATTCAACTTCTTTACTTCCTCTTATAGATGTATCACGTAGGCTGGTTAAGGAAATGTCACATGGATTTGCAAAAGATCCATTTACTCCTTAATTAGGTCTCAACCTTCAATATCAGTCATTATCTTCTCGTGTTTTTTTCTTTACAAGTCTATAATAGTGGTTTAAAGACAAAGAAAAATCATTAGTTCACATACTTCATCTTCATGACATTAACCCTTTTTTGCATCCTCATAGTTAGGTTATATCTCACTAGCAACACATACTTCAACAAACATTTTTTAGCTAATTTTACAACTTTCAAGATCTTAGGCTTCCATCTCAAGTGTTTTCTAGAACCTATTTAGCATTTATGATTATAAATGTGTGCAAATTCCTATATTTTCTTTCTTTAACCTTAATGTTTAAAACAAACACATTTTTAATAATAAAGAATATTTCTTCAGCCTTTATGGTTATCAATCTCCCATTCACCATAAATTTCAATTTGATTAAGGGAGGATGCCACAATGCTTGCATAATGAAACCAAAATCATCCTAACAATATATTGTAGAATGGATGAATATTCAGCACTTGCAATGCTATTTAAAAGTTTATGACCAATAACTAATTTGATATTGATGTTACCAATTACTTGTCTTGGTAACCCATAATATACCTTGGCCATTATATTGTTTGGCCACATGTGTGATGTGTTGACTGGAAGATGATCCATAATATATCTTGGTAGCACTTGGAGGGTTGATTTGTTATTAATAAGAACTTTTGCAACAACACAATCTTTGCATTTTATAGTGATATACAATGATTACTTAACCCTGTTCCTTTTAGATCCAACCCTTTTTTTTTTATCATATGTTCTATTGAGTTTGATTCAATGTTGTGGGGAACATAAGCCTCATTCAAAACTTTATGTAATATTTTCTTATATGGCTATCAGTTCAGAATGAGAGGGCAAGAAAATCTAAGCTAGAGTTTTTTTTAACTTCTTAACCATATTATATTCACTGTGTATCATTAATTTAGAAATTTTACGGTTTCATGTTAGGTTTATTAAGGAAGTCTTATTGAGGGGTCAATAATAAGCTAGGAAGTTATTAATTCTATGTGTTGAGATTCATAGTTAGATATGGTTTGTACGAAGTTTGGTGTTAAGGTGCTCTATATTGGCCAATATTGGTTGAGGGTGGTAATGGGAGTTTTGGATGACTTTTGAAGGATTTCCTGTACATAATGGTATTCTCCTATAAACAAGCTAAATTATGGTCTATTTAAGAGATTTAGGTTAAAACATTTTTACTAGGTTCTTTATCTCCATCTTCAATCCTTTTAATAAGAAAACTAGGGCATGCCTTTAATCAATGTCAACTCAATTCCACAGGATGTTAAAATCCTTAATGTATGTCTCCAAATTACTCTATTATTTCAAATCTTTTAGCTCCTCTAGGAGTTCTTTCTGCTCACCGAATCTTCCACATATCGCCTTCACATATTCACTCCAAGATACCTTCATTACACCTCTACTTCTCATGAAATTTTGATGCTTATATAATGTCATACCATCCAAGTAGTAGGATGTCAACTTTTACTTCTCAAATTCTTGGATCTCCTCCACTTCAAAGTATTGGTTGCATTTATATAACCCTTTATGTATATCTTCACCCTCAAAACTTGGGAAATCATGTTTGGGTGTATGTGACTTGTAGGAAAATTGTTCACCACCATAATGCCAACTAGTCCTTGTTGTCAGATTTGCTTGAGAAGCAGGGAGTTGATCCCTGTTGGAGTTAGTCTCTCATAAAGATGCATGTAACTTTTGTAGCAAGTATTATGCTGATGAGATATACCGTCAACTCCTCAAGCCTTTCTAGCCTGGTATCACTAAAGATTGTTGTTGTCCATATTGCTCTAGTAACCTTGCCATTCTTTCATTTAGCAGAGCCTGCTCCTTGTTAGATGGTTCTTTATACTCTTTCAACATCATAAAATCGATTATTTATAGCCATTATACTCATGTAAAGAATAGAGACTCTTATACCACTTGAAATAGACATAAATGTTCCTTCACAGGATATCAGATCAAGGAAGAACTCTCCCACCTTGATTAAATCCATCGAGACTATTGAGAATGGTGTATTGTTAGCCAACTTTGGAGAGGAAGAAAGAATAAAGTTTGTTAGAAAAAAAAATAGGAAGAAGAATCCAATATCTAGATTTTAGCTCATTCATTCATCATTTTTAATTACTACCCATGCTTCTATTACAATTGCATATATGTAGAAAAAACATAATGCCGACATGCTATTCTTCTCCTATTACACATGATTAAGTTCTTACAAAGAAAATAAACGAGTGTTATTTAATGAAACGGTGCATATAGGCTAAAAGCAAAACATTACGTTGCATTCAATAGTAAATAAGCAACGATTATAATTTTCAAAAACCCTATTCTTTTACAATTCCTTCTTCCTGCTTTAGTAATCCCTTTTTAATTAGAATTCACCTATAACAATATCACAAACTTTTGTCTCCAAATAGCAACCCAAATCATCAAACCATCAAGCAAGACAAGTAATCTCTATCTTTTCTTTTCATTTTATAGAAACTAAATGTTATTATATTGCTTTTGATTTCTTTCACTTTTTATCAACTGATTATACCTAGATTAAAAAAAGGTTTAAAGATGATGACGAGAAGCTTGAAGATTTTATTAAAATCTATGTTTTTATACTTTTGAGAAAGCATATGATTGTTGTCTTTTCTAATTTTCAACGATAAGAAGAGGTTTCTTTGGGTGTTAAGGTAGTAGTTTTTTTTCTTTTTAATCTATTAATTATGAGAGCAGGTATTGTTTGTGACGTGTTTAATGTAATGCCTCAAAGAAATATTATCTTTATGCTCAACTTTTCATAACTCTTGGTTGTGCACACTAGATTTTTCTAGTCGCTTTTCATCTATAAGTTTACTATTAGGGAACAAACTAAATTAGACTTTAACTCTTTTCCATCATTCATGGGGCAGTCCCTTATTGAGCCATCTATGTGTAATTGTAAAAACAAATTAGCATTGTGAATGATAGAAGGGAGTGATAGGGTTGGTTAAGTGTTTTAATAATTTTGGGTTGCCTTCTTCATATGTTGCATATAAGATGTTTAATAGGGATCTTGAGAGAGATTTGTTATGTTCTATGGATTTTATTCTTATTGTATATTGAGCCTTTAAGTCTTTTTTTGTTTTGTTATATTCTTGGTGTTCTTAAGGAGAGACATGTTAATTTAATGATGTTTGGATAAGTGGTGGATAAAAAAAGCTATGGTGAGTATTGTCTTCGAGTTTATGCATTTCATGTTTTTATGACTTATGTACTTGGCTTGGAGATATTGTTAATTTTATTTTTGATTTTGTTATTCTCTTGATAAAGATCTATGTGTTTGTTTGTTTGTTTTTTTTTTTTTGCCATTGATTAGGTAAGAAAGGCTTTTCTCAGGCTATGATAAGTTGTCTTTGATTTGTCTATTTTTGTCTTCTCTTTTCACCCATTGTACACAAGATGTTTGATAAGCATTTTTTGAGAGGTGTTTTTTTTTTCAATGTTGTTCCTTGGATTTATGCTTGTTGTTTATTGAGCTTTTAAGTCCTAACTCCATTTCATCAATGATATATATTCATAGCGACATTTGTATTGATCATCATATTCAGAAATAATCTTTCTTCAAGTCTAGTTTTTGCTTAAGGTTCTAAATAATCATAAGACTCACTTGATTTATAATTATAGAAAGAGCTACAGAATTGTCAAATATATCATATGCAGGTGTCCATAATTTTATTTTGACAAATTCCAGGCGATTTCAATTGGAGTTCGCCGTCAGACTGATTGCATATTTCATATTTGTTGCTCTCATAAAAAATTGGTAGAGGCTATGTAATTAAACAAGTAAATAAATGATAAGGAGAATGCATCAATATTTTAAGATTCAATCTTAATTTTTCAAGGAAATTCAATGACATTGACTTGATTTTCATATGGCTAGACTTCAACTATTATAATTCAGGGACATGCTGCAAATATATATGGGGATAAACATGGGCAAATATTGTGTCCACTGGAAACTCAATCCCCTCCATCTAATGGCTCACAAATATTTATTAGAAATACATTGCTTTATTAGGATTTGGTCAACCAGTATGATATATTTCATGAACTTCTACTCGAGAAATAGGCTGAAATCCTTGATGCATGTCCATACCGCAGAAACACAACTTTTAGAAAACCCTAAGCAAACCACCTAAAAATTAATTTAAATTTAATACACTTTCTACTAGGGGTGATATTGCACTATATATAAAATTTGGGCATATTTCAATATCGTTTGCTTGAGGTTTCAATTCAGAATTCAATTCTATCACAAATTGATCATACACAAGTTTTAATACTTAGACATAAGAGAATGACCTATAAACTGAGATCTGTAGTTTGTTGGGTATTAGGATACTGCATATTGAATTTCAAGTCATTCCAATATCTTTAGATCTGGGTTTCAATTCTAGTGTTTTAAAATTGCGTAACAATTAGATTTGCGTAAAGTTCCAAAACACATTTAACTATTATTTTTTTCAACCAAATCAGTTTGTTTCTATTATGTTAGGGTTATTTAAGAGTCAAATTAGTGTCTTCATTAATTTTCACTTCTGTTTTATTTCACGTCTTCGTTTCGTCCACAATTCATATGAATTTAAATTACTAGTGAAATCATAATCGTAGTTTTTTTTTACTTTTTTTTAGTATATTTATTGATTCTTGAGTTTATTCATAATTGGATTATGTTGCATAAGCCTCTAACTTTGATTGGTTGCGTTGAACTAAGTCTTTTAGTATAAATAAAAAAGGTGTCATGCATTCAATAAGGGAGAGGGAACGAAGGATAATTCCAGAGCAAGAATGGAAAAAACTAAGGCTTGGCGTAAGGGTTTTAGAATGAGAAGTTGATAAATGTAGAAGATTATTCTATGACCATCAAGCTTCGATGGAAAAGGATGAACAACGCTACAAGCATGAAAAGAAAAGGACGACAGTCGTAGTTATTATTCAAAAGTATATGCGTAAGTGGTTAGTAATGCATGCTTATTTGAAATCCTTATCATCCACTATGTCCATATAATGTTGTTAGAGGCAAGGAAAGACTTAAACAACAAGCCTATGAAACAACCATTATTCCTATTAAAGATTTGAGGATGAATCTTTTTGAATAGAGTGGGAATGATATGGTTCAGCTATGGATTTCTCATGAAGGGACTTTGATTCTCTGCTTGGGTTTGCTAGGGAGGCCATTCAGCCACTATTGTGTTTTACCTTGGAATTTAGCTTGTGTTCCATTCGTCCATGATGGTTTTTTGGCATGAGATAATTTTAACCAACCATTTGTGCATGATAATGGACTCGGTCCAATCTTTTTTTATGGTTTATTCGGCCAAATGAGGTCAGACCATGTATAGGTCTAATTTGGGCAGCAAAGTAGACTTATTGGGAGTTTGTATCAGGTTTGATTTGGATTACATATATGAATATGAGTTTGGGCCACATAGGGTCCAAAGTTGGCTTGGGCTAATTGAGATGTTGGAATCCTTTTCTTATAGGGATCAGGAAAATATTTTCCTAAAATTAAATGGGAAATTTGTTCATTTTTTTCGCTATTATTTAGGAGAATATTTAGCAAAAAAGAATAAAAATTTTCTAATCTTGTAAAGAAAACAAAGGGGGTTATCCAAGAATATTTAAAAGGATTTCCTAATCGTACAAGGAAAGAATACTTTAGCAATTAAATTCCTATTCAGATCATATTTTCTAGCATGTAAAGGATTTTAAAAGTTGGCTAAACAATCTTAGAGTATTTAGGAAAGTGGATCTTGGCCAAGAGTTATTTAAGTTAGGGAAGTAAGATATTTTATTTTGTTTTTCTTTCTATTATATGCGGCATAAACAAGCTACTATCGAGACTTGTTGTTTTCAATATTATTTCTATGTTTGAGTTTAATTAATACTTTGATTTTCAGCTAAAATCCAAGGCTTGTTTGGATTACGGTTTGAACTTACTAGTAAAGGTTTTGAATCAATTTTTGTAAGTGGATCTGACTTATCGAAGATGAACTAGCTTCGTGGCGTCATTCAACTTCATTCCAATAGTGCTGGTGCCTTGGGACAGGTTATCATTATGCTATACTCCTATTAGATCTCTTTTAACTTTTCGGGATTATATCTCAATCTTGATTGTGCATTACGTGACCACAAGGTTCACATCAAGTTGTATTTGCATGATTACTTATAAAAATAATGATCATATCTACTTAGTGATCAACATTAATCTCTTAGATAAATAAAATAAAAAGACAATAAAAGTAAATTATTTGTTTGTTCATCTTTTTTTTTTCCTGTTTTAATATTTAATTAGCATTAATAATATATTTTTGATTTATTAATTTATATAATTTTCAATTTATTTCATTAAGCATAAACATTATATTTTTGTTTTCAATTAAAAAATTCCATGATATAAAAAATTATATTCCCAATGCCGATATTTTCTTCTTTTATGTTACAAAATAATTTGCAATCCTACCCATATAGCATAATGCCACCAAACCAAATAGTGAATGCATTGAACATATAATCCTATAATGTCCACTTTTTACAAATAATTGAAAAGTAATTTGTTCTATCATAGTTCTTTTAAACTTACATATGCAGTTTTTCAGCTCTTATTTCAAATAATTTCATATATTATTATATTCCTACCATAACAATATATTTAAAAACTTCTTGTTTAGCTTATTTTTCTTTCCACAAACACAACTTCTATGTAATTTATTTCACTTATAAAATGCTCTAAAGTTGAATAGTAATTTTGTAATATATGAAAAGGGTCAAATTAATAATATCATCAAATATGAACTTGCTAAGAAGTTTGAGGAGAAACTATAAAAAGTCAACTCATAGTCGTAAAAAACAAATATTGTAGAACTTTTTTTTCTTTTGATTAATCATAAGCAATGATTGTAATCAAAATCTTTTTTGTTTTTGTAACTGTAAATTTCTAGATCAGTTTGTTCTCACCTTGATTAATTTTATGAGATCATGAAATTAACGACTAAGTAAGTTTCTAGTGACCTTGAAGAGACTCGAAATTAATAGCAAACCAGAAACCTAACCAACTGAATTACCTAACAAAATCAATAACAAGCAATTGCAATACGTGGGTTAATTTGCAACTTCATTACAACATCAATAGATGCTTCAAAAAACAATTATGCACAAACTATAAAAACTTGACTAGAAACAAAAAGAATTAATGGAACTAAAGTATGTGTGTAAATTTAGTTCATTCACTGAACCATTCTTGATTATCTTATATGACAGGAAATAAGGACTCACATTTCTTGTTCCATCTCTTTTTAAATAGTATTGACTGATAAATTTTTAGTCAAAACAGAATGAGATTTGAAAAGAATTTTGAATCTTATTTAAACAATCAAAGGCTATTATGTTAAATCAAAATATTATTGATGAAAGGATATTAATTATACTGAGAAACTAATCACTAAAAGGTTAAGTCGAACCACTAATAATTTTTCTAGTATTTGGGAGATCATGACACATTGCTAGACAATGCACCTGATCTTTAAATATAAATTAATCAATTTTTTAATTGATAATAAATTAAATTATTTAATTTTATTTAACTATAATTATAATTATAATTTATATTTGAGACAACATATTAAGAATTTAATGGGTCACACACATTAAAAACTATTAGTCAGAAATTAAACGAGATAATGATTTGGGGTTGAAATTATTATTTTAGCCCTTCATATATAAAATAATGATTTTATATTAAAATTGAAACCCTAAATTAAATTAATTATAGAATTAATTATTCTAATTAGATTAGGATTGAATTAAAATGTTTAATTCAATTTTTTTTTGTCATATCCTAATAGGATTAGGATTTAATTAAATGGTTTAATTAAATAATATTTTAAAAAATGGTTTTTATAAAGTAATGTGAGTTAAAATAGTTTAGGATATTAATAAGAATTTTAATGTGATTAATTTTCTTATTAAATTTTGAAAAATGTTTTTCATAGAATTTGTATTTAATAAAAAATAATTTTTTTGAGAAATTATCAAATTAGATTTGATTGAATATTTCTAAGTGTTATAAATATTATTTTATAGTAGCATATGAAGCTAATAATTAAAATTGAAGCATGTAATGTAATTTATCATGATATTAAAATGTTTTTATGCGTGATGGATGATAATGTATTTTTATTTGATGGTTAAATGGTTGCAATTTTTATTAAATAGGACTTGTGTGTCTGCCTTATCTCTATTTTTCTTCTAGATTGTAATTTCTTTTCCAATCTAATTATCTTTGAATGTAACTTGAAGTTTCTTAATTAACTATGTAAATGTTATGTAATTTAGAAATATAGAAATTTAGATAGATGGCAATGAAGGCTATAATCGTGATGCTTGCAAAGGACTTATGAAGTTTTGCAACAGCTATCTAGGATTTTACTATCTAATTCTCTTTTATGGCTCGAGGGAATTATCTTATATATGTTCATAATCATCCAATTATAATGACATGCTAGGGGTGTATGTTTATATATAAATTGTTATGTATGAAAAATATATTTTTATGCCATGTTTTGAATGAGACTTGTTTAATTATTAAATTTTTTATTAAAATATTCAGTACATGTTAAGAACATGAAAATTTACCTTCAAATTTTATATGCATAAAGCCACAATTTTATTCAAGGATAAGTTATTGAGTCGCTCAAGATTATTGTTAATTAAATATGTTTAATGCTATAAAATTAGGTTCTACTTAACTGACTTATATGATTTAGATGAGTCACTTGTGATCATATGAGGTTACAAACAAGTGTTAAGTGAAACATATAAGATATGTTTAGACAAATAGTTGTCACCTAACTGATTTAAGAATCACATAGAGATGTAATTGATAAATTATGTTATATATCTAATTTAGTTGATTTTGATTTGTTGAGTCACTCAAGGTTGAATAAATAAATGAGAGCTTAGCCTACTAGAAAATTTTAAGCGAGATTTCCTGAATTAATTGGGAGAGCTATTAATTTGCAATAAAACAGTGGGAGATAAAATTAGAATTAAAAACCTTATCTAAATTTAGAATTTAAATATGCATGCATAAAACTAATACTTTCTATCTTTATATAAATAGGTTGATAAATCAAATTGAGTAGTAACATATCCCTACGAACCATACTTAATGCTAACAAATTGACCAAACCAAATTTCTTAGATTGAAATCAAAATATGAGAATTATTATCAAGCAAGAAAAGATGATGTGTATTCTTGAAAATCCAATTCTAAATGCCCCTTCTGAGGATGTTGGAGAAGAAGTTAAGAATGAACATCAACGTCATGTTGATGATGATGAATAGACTGCATGTGTGATGTTAGCCATTATATCATATAAAATTCAAAGGCAACATGAGAATATGGGTGCTTATACTATAATTATGCATCTCAAAGAATTGTTTAATGAGGCCAGTAGGACTAAGAGGTATGATACATCCAAGGAATTGTTCCGCTGTAAGATGACAAAGGGTTCTTCAGTGAGCACCCATATTTTAAAAATGAATGGCTATATTGAGAAATTGGAGCAATTAGGTTTTGTCATGGACTGTAAGTTAAGTGTTGAGTTGGTTTTGCAGTCATTACTCCAAAACTTTTCGCAATTCATTATGAACTATCACATGAACAAATTGGATAATACATTGTCAGAATTGTTTAATATGCTTAAGACTGCTAAAGACACCCTTTGTCATCTTACGGTAGAACAAAAATAAGGGTGATGTATCTAAAGTAATTTGTCTCTAGACTATAGATGTTGGAATGGTCGGCTGTTTGGATGAAGACTAATTAAGTTGTAGTAATATCAGAGTTGAATGTTTGGAGATAAACTATGAATGTTGGAATGGTCGGCCATTTAAATAAAGACTAATGAAATAAAGTAGTATCATAGTTGAATGTTCGGAGGTAAATTATAGATACTATTGTATTGATCCTCAGGTGAAAAAGGAATGTTAATGGAGTGAATAAATTTTGTTAGTATGGTTTTTGAATGAGTCTATTAAAGTGTAAACATATGCATACAAGAATGGAGATGATGAGTAATTTGTGAAATCAGTGTCTAAATTTGAAGTGAATTATTATCCTGGAATGAATTTGTAATTGTAGGAGAGAAAAACATATGCTTATCCATTGCCTGCACTATTATGTTTTGGAGCAATATGCTTGAGGCTACCGAGTTGTGATTATGATAATTATGGATGGAATTGATGATAACAAGCTTGAGGTCACTTTTATGTGAAAATGGGTCATCGTTGTGTTTGTAGGTATTTTTCTAAAGTGGGACAAAATCTTGGGTGGTGTTTTTGTGCAAAGGAAATTTTGTCAAAATTTAACTAAATAAGATAAATTCATTAACTTTTTTTTTTTAAGAGAAATATACAATTGTCCCATTTTTTACTTGAAAGTGTATATTGGGAAATGTGAAATTATGTTAAAAATGGTAAGGTGTTATAGTTTGAATGAAGGTGGAAAAATATATCTCTTTAATAAAAAATCTATTTTCTTATTATTTTTTAATGAAAACATGTTTTTTAATCAGAAAAATTGTTTTGTAAATGAAAAGTTATTATTATCTTAAAAGAAAGATTCAATAAAAAAAATCATGACTTGATAGTTTTTACATGATTATAGGAAAAAATAAAAGAATAATTAATTTGAAAACTATATAAAAATTATATAATAATAAAATAAATATTTTATTCTCATTGAATATTCATGAGCAATTTTTTTTAAGAAATTATGTACATTAGGTTCATATATAAAATTCATAAAGTAATTGTTAATATTATCATAAAAAGATCTAATCTTATTTGAAACAAATATGATATAATTGAATAATTGTTAAATATCATTTAAAATTTTATATTATAGTGAATTTCATTCTGAATTAAAAAGTAAATTAAATAAAAATAAAAAGCTTAAGGGTCATTTTAAAAGAGGCAAGGTGTCTAATCCTAGAAAGATAGGTTCATCAACTTACAACACATTATCCACACGAACAGATGACGTTTCGTCTATTAGTATATATTTTGGTGAATGGAAATTCGAGGGTCTGACTGTTTTACCATCAAAAATTCAAATATCAACTTATTTTATGCTAAACACACCCCAAAAACATCCTAGAAAACTCAATAACCATAAGTTCACCTTCAAAACACCCTCTGATTAGTATAAAAAAAATACAAATCAATTAAATAAGAACAACATTTCAGGGCGTTGATCTATTTTTTCAAGCATGGTCATCAGGTAAAACCACCTCTATGAAACTCCTCTCTCCAGAAACAAACCAATTAAAATCTAAGTTGACTTTATCATGATTGGAAATTGGTCATTCGAAATCTTTCTCGTTTTCTTTTTTTTCGATAACCTTTTTTTTATTTATAAACATTTAAGAACTGAAATGTAAGAAAAATAAACTTTTAAAATTGAAATGTAAACTTATAAAACTAGAAACATCAAATATGAAAAATAAAAATACAAGAACAAAACTGTATTTTTCTGTGTCTAAAAATTAACTCCACAATGCTTTATTTATGAAGAAACAATGTTTGAACAATGACAATCAATGTTTAAACACCATAAATCTTTTAATATTATTGTACAATATCCTTGAATTTTCTTAAAAAATAACTCCTATAATAAAAATAATTAACAAAAACTATAAATTGCATGGGAAAAACATTGTATTCTCAGACATATTTTACTATTTATTGCTACAATGTAATTAATTTTCTTCCCTTTCAAGTTGGGGGTAGTTTGGTCTTCTCTCATAGCCCATTAGTCATTACAGATTTGACCTAGGGCATATGTGACATTTTATGTTTTTTAGGAACAATAAAATGACCTTTCTAACCTCCAACTAAAAATAATAATAATGTTGACCAAGGGTATTTAAGTCTTTTTATTTTTCTAAATGCAGTAAAAGATATTATTATCCTTGGAATGAAAAAAAAAACCATTATACTAGGGATGTTTTAGTCTTTCCACACAGGTTTTTTTTATTAATTCCAAAACAATTGAGGGCAATTTGGTCTTTTTAGAATGATTAATTAATTTCAAATTCAAATAATTTGTTGATATGTGTTGTCCACATGCTAGCACATTGGAGGCACCCATGTCCTTTGGGGGACACATACGATACCTCTCGACGGTTAAAACTTCTCTTCCACCATGTCTTTGGATGTGTTGTCACGTTCTCTTCCTTTTGACATGGTGTGTGTCTGCGTTGGTTGGCTGGTTTGTCAATGGTGGGTCTTTCTTGTCCTTTTTTCTTTTCTCTTTTCTACATTAAAAATTACAAGTTAGTCCTTTTTGTTATTGATATTTCAACTTTAGTCATTATTCTTTTGATTTCAAATTGTTTTTTGATCTTTTTGTAAAAGTTTTATTTGATATTAATTTAGTCATTCAATTCTAATTTGTCATATATTTTTTTCTTCCAATTTAATCCTAATTCTTTTGATTTATAGTTTTTTTTCTTTGACCCTTTTGAAAAAGATTTATTGGTCATCAATTTCATCATTCAATTCAAGTTTATGGTGTATACTTTTTTTTTTAATTTGGTCCTTATTTTTTTTAATTTTTTTTCCTTTTGTTAATGTTATTTGTGTTTTCAATTTAACCTTCTAATCAAGAATTTATAGTTTCCCTCTAATTTATTTTTTATTTTAATTTTCACCCTCATTCTTTTAATTACCATTTTTTATTTCAAATCCATTTTGTGTAATTAATTTTCTTTTCTCTTTTTCATCCTTCAACGTTTGATTTGATGGGAATCAAGCTTCGTGATTTTTCATTTATAGGTATTTCTAGTTTAATGACTCGTGTCACATGTTTAAAAGGTTAATGCTAGTTGACATATTTTTTTGTCTTTATTTTATTTTTTGATTTAATCATTCAATATTAGTTATAAAAAAAATTTAAAAATTCATCGTTCAACGTTCGTTTTTTTCCCTACTTTTATTTTTGTTTGTTTTATTTTATTCAATCAATTTTATATATGTTTTTATTTATATTATTATTTGATTTAATACAAAATTTATTTTAATAAACAAACTCATTAAACACCACTATTTAAATGACTCGTATTGTAAAATCAAGTATTTTGATCTAAATTTACCTCTTAATTTTTTCTATTTTATTTTTAATTATTATTAATAACTTATCATTGTTATTATTAATGATAAGTCATTAACACCACTGTTTTCTGAGTTAAATAGCTAGTGTACGCTAATTATCATTGTCATTATTAATTTATAGGAACAAAAAAAGGAAAATCAAATAAAAAGTATAAACTTTGTAGCTTTACAAGTTCTCAAAACTCCTAATCAAGCAAACAAGTGAATTGAAAAGGGAGAGAAGATGAGATAGAAGAAGCAGAAAAAGCAACCATGGAGGTGATAGAGATGGTGAGCTGATGAAATTGACTGGTACAGTGGCTCTTCTTTTTTTTTTTTTTTTTTTTTTTTTGGGGGTGGGGAGGTTTCGAGTGGGTGGGTTTTAAACGAATAGTTTAAATAACCATTAAACCCAAAACATTTGATTGCTAGATGTGTCGTCCGCATCAAAATTCAAAAAAACTATTTAATAGTTCAAATTATTTTGAAAAACAATTAATTTCAAAAAACTCAAAAAAAGACCTAATTATATTGGTTAGATGTGTCGTCTGCATCAAATTGACGCGCACCTGGGGTTTTCTCACTCTCAATCATGGCAAGTAAGAAATTGATTGCTAGATGTTATAAAATCAACCACATTAGGCTAAATGCCAAAAAAATGATCGGCATGCCGACTTTATCTTCCTTTCCATTAAAGACAGTCACAAGTAGGATCCACCAATTTCCAACCAGTCCCAAAACACAATTAATTAGACAAGGTTTCAATAGCTTCTTGATTAGCTCGGTTTGATCCACGTCTGTGTATGGTGTTGTACATGCATGCACCAAAAGATGGTGGAAGAGAGAATGATTAGGTGGGGCCATGTTTTAATTTGGAAGGCATGTTAATGTGCTACCAAAAACCAGACATATAGGGGTTTGATCCCTTCTTCTAGAAGACACTTCTTGGTTATTATAATATATTTATTATAAATGTTATAAAATTTATAATTATATATAAATAAATTGTAGAACTAGGATTCTAAGTTTACGAAGAATTAAATAAATTAAATATAGTTCTTGAAGAAGTATTTTTAGAAAATTGAATAGCAATCTTAAAAGATTGGTTTTTTTTCCTTTTATATTCATGATTTTATTTAATAAGTTGTTTCTTTTTTTTTATATATAGATAATGTTGAATCTGACAAAACTTGAATTTACCGCTCTTGATATATCTAGGAATAACCTTTTTATCATGGATCCTTGACGCTAAGATTCATCTAGAAACTATGAATCTTGGAGAGACCATCAAAGAAGAAAATAACGCATCCTTGCAGGATCACGCAAAAGCAATGATTTTCTTTTGCCACCATCTCTATGAAGGATTAAAAGTTCAATATCTCACAATAAAAGATCCTCTTGTTCTGTGGAAAAATTTTAAAAAAAAGATATGATCATTAAAGGTTTGCCATACTCCCTCAAGCTTGTTATGATTGGTTGCACCTGAGGTTGCAAGCTTTTTAATCGGTTAGTGAAGATAATTCTATTATTTTTAAAATTACCTCACAGTTGAAATTGTGTGGTGAAGATATCACAGAAGATAAAATGTTAGAGAAAACATTCTCTTCATGCCTCAAATATTGTCCAGCAACAACAATACAGAGAATATAATTTCAAGAGGTATTCAGAATTAGTTTTATGTCTTCTTATGATTGAACAAAATAACGAGATTTTGATGAAAACCATCAATCCCATCCAACTAGTTCTAAACCATTCCTTGAAGTGAATGGAACCTTTGTCCAAAAGACAAGAAAGAACCAAGGGTAAGATATGGAAAAAATAAATGGAAAAGAGAGAGGAGAAAATCCATGCGCTGCTTCTAAACATAGGAACATTCACATGAAGATTCGTTTACCAAGTGAAAATCCATGCACTGCATGTTCTCAAGGTAAATTAATTACCAAACCATCTCCATGAAAGGTTGTTATAGAATCACCATCTTTTCTTAAAATAATTCAAAGAGATATATGTGAACCTATTCATCCACCATGCAGACCTTTTAGATATTTTATGATATTAATTGATGCATCAAGTAAATGATCACATGTTTGTTTACTTTCTAGTTGAAATGTTGCATTTTCTAGATTAATAGCACAGATTATCAGATTGCGGGCGCAATTTCCTAATTATCCAATTAAGAAAATTCAACTGGACAATGATGGTGAGTTTACTTCTCAAGCATTTGATAATTTTTGCACTCTTATTAGAATTGATGTTGAACTTCCTGTTGCTTATGTACATACTCAAAATGGTCTAGCATAATCATTTATAAAACACCTTCAATTAATTGCTAGACCATTATTTATGAAATAAAAATTGCCTACATCTATTTGGGGATATGTTATATTACATGTTGCATCATTGGTTAGAATTAGATCAAGTGCTTACCATAAATATTCTCGTTTGCAACTTGTTTTTGGTATATCAACAAATATATTTCATCTACGAACTTTTGGTTGTATGGTATATGTGCCTATAATGCCCCCACAAAAGACTAAAAGGGGTGCATAATGTAGAATAGGAATTTATTAGCCATTTAACCCACGCTTCACCACGGGTCATATTTTTTTTTTAAATAATCCAGATATGCAGGCTACTTCAATGTATTTTTTAACATAAAAAAATTCAAAGTATAAATTGAAAAGCCAATACAAGTATCTCATTAAATAAATTAAGAATGATTTTTGTAAATAAACGGGGGAAAATTCGTTAATAATAACGAAAAGAAAAGTTGATAAAATTGAGAGATAAATATAAATCCAGATATTCAACAATACAAAATGAGATATTCATTTGATTGTGTTTACTGAACTTGTTTATTAAAATCAATAAAAGATAAATCTACAACTTAAAAACCTCATGACTTAAAAGATAAACCCAAATAAAACTGAATAAATAAACTCATGCTCAAAAACAAATATTATGCAAGGCTAAACACATCAACAATATTATTTAAAAATGAATATTATTTTATTTTTAAAAATAAACTTCATTTTTATAAATCCCAAAAAACAATTTTGCATGAATTAAAATAACATCTTGAAAAATCAAACACAAACAAAACAACTCTAAAGAAACTTATATTAAAAAATAACATGCAAAACCCATGACCTGGATTATGAGACCAGAATAAATTTATAGAAAAGAAATTAAAGATAATTACAAAACTAATATTTAAAAAAAGAACAAATGTAGAGCGATAAGATTGTATAAAGCCGAATCTCTAATAAATCAAATGTCCAAATATGAAATAAAAAAATCAATTACACAAAAGGATTTAAAAAATAAGGGTGACAAAAATATTAATTTGAGGGAAATTAAAAGTTTGATTTGATATGTGCTCCGTATGGTCCGTAATGTTTTTTTCTATAAAAAACAAAAACTTGAGTGTACATACTATTTTGATATGTTTGTTTTATATAATATACATTATAAGTGTAAATTGAAAAGTTTATCTAAACATCTAATAATAATCTATGTAAAGAAATAATTTTTTTTTATAATAACTAAAAAAGAAACTGAAAAAAATTGAGAGATTGACATATATTAAGATATTTGATCTCGCAAAATGAGATATTTATCCGTTTGTATCCACTATATTTATTCATTAAAATCAATAAAAGATAATAGAAATAAAAACACATATGAAACAGAGTGAATAAAATAAAAAGAAAAAAAATATGCATGGCTGAACATATAAGAAATATTATTTGAAAATAGCTATTTTTTGTACAAAACAAAACCTACTTGTAATAAAGAAAAAAAATAAAATAAAAAATAAACAAAAATTAAACACGAAACAAAACAGTTTGCAAAACTCATGGTTTAGGTAATGAGACGGAGACAAACTGATAGAAAAGAATAGGAAGGTAACCACAAAACAATTTTTTAAACAATGTAGAATGATAAAATCACAAAATATAATGAGGAAAAAATCATTTATAACCATATTTGTAAAATCCTGAGAAAAAAATATAATAAGGAATAAATTACAATGTTATTATATACATGATAAATAAAAGTAATAATTAAGAAATTAAATAGGAAAGTATAAAAACATGAAGAATGTGATTCAAATTGTAAAGAAAAGGAAAGAATAGGGGCCAATGTATAATTAGGAAGAATGGGGCCTATAAATACCACATTCATTCCTCTTTCATAGCCTGGCTGGAAACAAAAGAAAACAAAAGGGGAAAAGTGCATATTTTCTTCTTCAAAAGAGAAGGAAAAACACCAAATCACTTAGGAATACAAACCTAGAAACTCCAAATAGAGAGGACAACCAATAACAAGGGTTCTAATAAGGATAAAACGAGTGCATAATTAAAGAAAAAGAAGAAGGGGTTGGTTGCATGCTTGAGAAGAGGGGCCAAAATATTCAATTTACATGAGTTGAAATTTTGAAATTTCTAAAGGTATGGATACTAGACTTGAATTTATAAAACAAGTTAACAATTAAGTAGGAATTATGTACAAATTTCAGATTTTATAAATTACGGTTCTTGAAGAAAGATTGAGGAAAATGCAGAAATTGATAGAAATGAGGTTAGTTAAGCTAAATAGGATGCTCTGAACTTGAAAGAAACACACACAAAAAATACATTGTTAAATAAAGAAATCATTTATTCCAAACTAGAGTGGCCGACCATGTGATGGAAAGGGGGAGGAAAGGGATTCTGAAATTTGGGGTTGATGAACACTTATGGCATGTGTAGTATGTGGACAATGAGTGTGTATGGTAAGAAAACTAAGCTAGAGAAAAAGAAAAGAAAGAGGGGGATCTTTAGTTCCCTTAGACTAAGATCAGTCAAGGGCCAAATAAAAGGAAAGAAGAAGAATTTTGGTGTATTATGTATGTTTATGTAGGGACCAATTATAAAAGAAAGCTCACTTAGGAATCACCTCTGTTCTGGACAGATTCATCACCTCTATTCTAGGGGATTTCGAGCCTCAAAACGATAAAATCTAGGAAACATCTCTTCATATAAATTGTAGTATGAAATGTTAGCTTTCCAACGAATCCAACCTCACTCAATTTGGAGCTCTAGAGCTCCAGATATATGTAAAAATATGAGGAAATGTCAAACTGCTGCCCCTGCTGGAAGATCTGACGGGAATTAACAAAATAGGGGATTGAGCTGTGATAGGGGCAGAAAACCGTTTCTTCCCACCAAAATTCTTGTAACATTAAACCTTAACACCAGTAGGGGATAAACTACATTTGAAAAGTAAAGTTGATGATGTGCGTAATGATTTAAAACAAAGAAATGTAAAGAGTAACTGTTATTGTTGTGATAAGGGCAGAAAACCGTTTCTTCCCACCAAAATTCTTGTAACATTGAACCTTAAAACCAGTAGGGGATAAACTACATTTGAAAAGTAAAGTTGATGATGTGTGTAATGATTTAAAACAAAGAAATGTTAAGAGTAAATGTTATTGTTGTTGCCTTGCTATTTGCGAAATGAAAATCGGCCATGAACTAATGTAGTATACTTGTGAATTCAGGAGGAACCACAGGAGGAGTACATCAACAACAAGGGAACGCAAATCGAGCATCGGTGGCAGGTAGGTGTCCCATGCCTATATTCTCCTTGGTTAATAATAAATTTCATACTCAAATTCATGCTAGAAATCATATTCGTGAATATGACTAAAGAAAGGAAAGATACGGTGAAATGGACTTGGATTTGAAATCTGAATTTTGGTTGTAGACTCTGGAATTTGGAGTTCGGATATGGGTCTATATTATGTATATAAAAAAAAGAGATAAAAAAAAAACGACAGCCTATGGACTTGATTAGCCGACCTCGAATAGGGGTGGCTAATGATGTTAACAAATATTGTTAACATTGGCATTACTTTGATAGAAATATAATGAATATTGAACTTGATTAACTATTCGTATCAAGATTAGTTAATGATACTGGTGAATAATGTTGGTACCGGCAAGCCCACAATAATTTGATTAACTTCCTAAGGAGGAAGTTAATGGTGTTAAGAGAACTTGGCATCAACATTACCAGAAAAATCTCCAAGTGTGATAGAGAACAATTGATTAGCTATTTCAGGTTGAAAATAGCTCAATGGCATCGACTGATTAAGTTGGTGCCGACATTGCCAAGGAATTGATTAGTCGATCCGGGTAAGGGTGACTAGTGACACTAATAGGAGTTAGTAGTGTCAGCAGCAACCACCTCAGAATTTAGGGCGAATAAGAAAAAGGGTAAATCAAACAAAAACAAAATGTGTGATAATAAAAAAGAAAACCATGAGTAGGTTGTGGAAGGATAAGCGTTAGATGTAGCAAAGGATCTTCTTTTGCATCTTAACTATGATTATGCCTTATCGAGTGGGTACTTGTATGTGTAGATACATATAGTAGTGACCCTCCATTATTTGGTTGTATTTTATTTATTTAATATAATTATTCTCTGATTTTGATGTTGTAGGTCCTTCCCATTCACGTCAGGAGTAGAATTTAGGTTCTTTGATCCCTTTTTGTATAAGTTAAGAACTTAAGGATCATCAATGTAATTTTGTTATGCAGTAAATATGTAACCTAAATATAATAGTATACTCCTTGTATTATTTTGTGTTTGGAATATTAAATGTAATAACATATGCTTAGGGATATTATAATGTACTAGTTTATGTTTAGGAAGCTAAATTGTGTTGTGTTTATATATGGAATTTCAATACTTGGATGATTCTCTTAATTACTAATTTATGCATGAGATATGAGATGGAGATTGATTATAAAGTTTGTCCTGAGTATATTCTCGAATGAATTAAATGGTTGAATTGGACCCATTGTGGATGAGATTATGGATGGGTTGTGATAAAAAATGCATGCAGGGTAAATTGTCGATAACTTGGGACCTCTCGGTATAAAGGAGACTCTTCGGTGAACTCGATGTAAAAAATAATTATGCTCCATTTACCCTTTACGTGGAAGTTAAATGGATAAATTGACCTAACTATTGGTGTTGTTACAGTATTAACACTTAAAACCTATGATTGTGTTATTAAATTGGAAGCATTACAAATGAAAAAATCGTGAAGCCCAATCCCAAATAAACCAAACATTGAAGGATGCATACGGGAAAAAAATCAACCACATGAAAAAATTTAATTAAAAAATAAGGGTGGAAACCAAAATAAAATATAAATTTGAGGGCATTAAAAAATTAAATTGCAGAGTTTAATCGAAAAGAAAAAAACAATTAACAAAAGGAAAAAAGAAATCAAAAGAATGAAGGCTATATTGAAAAACAAAAACAATATAAACTTTGATTGAATTATGAAATTAAATATCAATAGAACTATAACAAAAGATCCAAGGGTAAAAATGATAAATTACAAGAATAAGCACCAAATTGGTGAAACAATATATTTCAAATTATGATTTAAGGACTAAATTGAAAACATAAAAAGTTTTCTAAAAGAGTCAAGGATGAAAATAAGCAATAAAAAACATAAGGACTGAAATTGAAAACAAAAAGAAAAAAGGACAAACATGTACTTTAACTAGAAGAGAGAGAAAAGTAGAAAGAAAAAAGAAGAAACGACTACCAGCGACAAACCACCAAACCACCACTGACACGCTTCATATCAAGAATAAGAGCATGTGACAACATTTGCAATGACATGACAAAAGTCTATTTTTTGACAATCAGTGACGTCACACACGCCATTGAAAGAGCACAGACACTACCAATGCGCTGGCATGTGAAAAACACACACCAGCAGCTTTTCATGATTTAATATTAAAACTAAATGTTAAATTACTAAAACAAAACCCTATAACCCTAGAAATAACAAATGAACCAATGTGAAAGTACCAAAGCACCCTTGAATGCATAGAAGCTATTTTGTCTTATCCAAAGGTAAAAAAGTATTTTACTTATTTTAATGTTTATGCAAAGTAAAAAAAACTCTTGGATAGCAGGTTTAAATTTCATTGACCTTGGGGTAGAAGAGTATTTTTACTGTACAAAATAATTTGAAAAGTTAATAATGCCCATGCTTAATTTTTTATTGACCAATAGATCAACGTAAAAAGACCGAAATACTCCCATAGCCTTCACACTTTTCCACCGAGGGGCATAAATGTAAATTCACTATAGCAATCCATAGTAAAATGTGTTTATTGCTACAGTGAATTCACCACATATTTTAGAGTTTTGTTTAATGTTGGTTTTAATTCTCCATTTATTATTAGATTCCTTGAACATTTAACTAGTGATGTTTTTCAGGCACATTTTGAAGACTATCATTTTGATGAGAATATTTTTCCATCATTAGGGAAATAAAAGTTAGTGCCTAAAGCACGACAAGAAATTACTTGGAATAACCTATATTGATCCATGGAATCTAAAGAAATTACATTTAACTAGTTATCTCATTTTGATCCAAGGACAAATCAATGTAAACTTGAAGTTTAAAAGATAATTTATTTACAAAATATTTGAAATTAATGATCGGATGTTTTCACTAATAGTAAAAAGGTGGTTAAATCCCATATTCTAGCTGCAAACGCTCGATTTAGAATTGAAATCCCTGAAAGAAAAAAATAGACAACATCGTAGCAAATGATCCATACAACGCTTGAAGCGCGAAATACTTGTTGGTGCTAAGGACAAAAATCCTAGAAAATACAAATTACAACAAATAAATGATGGTATTCCTAAATATTCATCATCCATAAAACAAACGATAAATATTGTGTCAAAATCATCTCCCAATATTGATTCTATCAAAGAGGGACTTCCTGAAGAGGCATTTCTTGAAGAGATCCATAAACTATGTTCACATAGGAGAGATTTTGGATCAAAATAAGATTGTCAAAAATAGCATATTTGCATTTAAGATTTCTTTTGGCATCATCATAAATGATGATGAAATTGAACCATAAACTGTCGAAGAATGTTGACATAGAAATGATTGGCCAATATGGAAAAAGCAATCCAAAAGGAGTTAAACTTACTTGCAAAACATGAAATATTTGGACCTGTAGTTCATACACCTAAAGGTGTTATGCCTGTTAGATATAAGTGGGTTTTCATTAGAAAATGAAATGAGAAAAATTAATTTGTTCGAAATAAGGCACAACTTAGTGCATAAGGTTTCTCATAAAGACATGACATTGATTATAAGGAAACTTATTGTCCAATTATGAATGTAATTACTTTCAGATTTTTTATTGGTTTAGTAGTCTAAAAAAATATAAATATGTGTTTAATAAATATAGTTATAGTATATCTATATGGATCAATAGATAAAAATATCCATATGAAAATCCTTGAAGGATTCAAAATGCCTGAGTTTTTATGATAAACCTAGGAGTGTTTATTTTATTACACTACAAAAATCTTTATATGAGTTGAAGCAATCTGGTTGAGAGTGGTATAATCATTTTAATGAATACCTCATAGAAAAAGGGTTTCAGAATAATGAGATTTGCCCATGTATTTTTAATAAGGAAACCACATCTGGATTTTATGTTGTTGCAGTAAATGTTGATGATTTAGATCTTGTTGGTACTCCTAATGAGCTTATAAAAACTGCAGCCTCTTTGAAAGATGAATTTGAGATAAAAGATCTCAAAAAGACAAAATCTTGTCTTGGTTTACAGATTAACATCTTTTAAATGGAAAATTTATCCATCAATCAACGTATAAAGAAAAGGTCTTGAAATACTTTTACATGGACAATGTTCATCCTTTGAGTATACCTATGGTTGTTTGATCACTTAATGCGAAAAAAAAACCATTTTCTACCACTAAAAGAGGATGAAGAAATTGTTAGTCCAGAAATACCATATCTTAGTGCTATTAGAGCACTTATATATCTTGCAAATTATACAAGACCAGATATAGCTTTTACAGTCAATTTATTGGCAAGATATAGTTCCACTCCTATAAAAAAACACTGAAATAGGGTCAAACATATACTTCACTATCTTTGCGTAACAACTAAAATAGGGTTATTTTATAGTGAATCAAATTCACAATTGATTAGATATGCAAATGCAGGTTACCTCTCTAATCTTCACATAAAGAGATCACAATCAGGTTACATATTAAGGTACTGTAATTTCTTGGAGATCTGTCAAACAAACATTAATGGCTACTTCATCAAATCATTCAGAAATTATTGAAATCCATGTAGCAAGTTGAGAATGTATATAGCTAAGGTCATTTATCCAACATATAAAGAAAAAAGTGGATTGTTAAGCATTGAAGATAATCCCACAATATTGTTTGAAGATAATGTTACCTGCATCACTCAACTTAGAGGAGGCTTCAATAAAGGAGACAAAACAAAGCATGTCTCACAAAAGTTCTTTTATATTCACAAGCTTTAATGACAGGAAAAAAATGATATCAAGCAAATCAGGTTAAATGATAATTTAACAGACTTATTTACAAAGTTTTTACCGGCCTCAACTTTCAAAAAGCTTGTCCATAATATTGGATTGCGTCATTTTAAAGATTTATTATAAGACATGTACTTTTCATGTAAAGTCAATGCAAATTGTACTCTTTTTTTGCTTAGGTTTTTTTTCCATTGGGTTTTTCTTTGCAAGATTTTAATGAGGTAATTTAGTATTTTTGTAAATCCTAAAGTATTCAAATATGGATATTGAAGTATTTATATAAAATCTTCTATTGAATTATAAAGTATTCAGAAATCACACAATAATGTTGTACTCGTTTTCCTTTGTTTAGGGTTTTTTTCCCATTAGGTTTTCTTTTGCAAGGTTTTAAGGAGATACATTTTTAGTACATGGTCATTCAAGGGGAAGTGTTATAAAATCTATAATTATATGTATTGAATGTCCATCATTCAAGGGGAAGTGTTATAAAATCTATAATTATATGTATTGAATATCCATTAAAATCGTAGACTTTATGATTCTTGAGTTTAGTCTTTTGGTTTTTCATAACACTTGAGTTTCCTAGTATCATTTAATGTTTTTATTTTCTTCTTTTATAAATAGACTATTTGTCTTGTATTCTAAGCATTGAGAAAAATATATAAGAAAATGTATGAACTTTTCTTTTAAGTTTTACTCTGAATATGTATGTTCGTACTTGTTTTTTTATTTTTTTAACATTACATACATTCATATAATATTACTCACTTCAACAATAAATTTTTTTTTTTCTCTTAGTTGAGAAAATTAGATATCTTAGGTTTGGAGATAATTTAGTTTTTTTTTAATATGACTCATTAGTTATTAAAATGACTACTTTACCTTTGGTGAAAAAAATTAGAACTTTTGATCAAGATTATTTATGTCATTTCACTTTTTAAAAAATAGTAAAAAGATTGAATGACGTTTGAGATTTCACGGATTGTGGTTTTGAAAGATTAAACAATGTTTACGAGATTTGTCCAGATTTACTTAGTTTTTTATATTATTAAATTAGAGTTACCTTTTTTATATTATTAAATTAATTGAACTTATTAAACCCAATCGACTTAATGACCCAAGTTCAAGATTATTTTTACTTCTTTAAAAATCCTACGGTCGTATGAACTTATTTTTTCTGACAACTGATATAGGTTTACTTGAGTCATATTTTTTGGATTCTTTTTAAAATTTTTTTTCAACCTTCAATATTTGATTCATTATAATTGGGGTATCTAATTTATTTTGATTCTAGGGTTTTATAATGATTTTATATCCCATATCACGAGTTTCAATAATTGACTTGCGTTTATTCAAAGTGCCGCATTCTCAATTAAAAAAAAAACATATATCATCCAATATATTATATTTAAGCATTTTATAAATATTTCAGCCGGAATGTATTAAATTTTATATTTTCTGATATCTTTATATGTTTTTTTTAGATTAAAAAAATGTATAACCTGTGGCATGACACCAGTAAAAAAAACTAGTTAATGCTAATGGCTCTCATCTGCAGAGACTTTCACAGGTTATCAATTTCATGTAATTATGCATATTACCGAAATAAGAACTTTTACAGCGGAACCAAATCATGAATAGTACCTAAAAAGTTTAAAATTCAAAAGAAGCTTAAGGTAGCATTTGTTTGTCGAGAAGAACAATGTTTTTAAAAAATACTTTTCAGTGTTTTGATATATTATAAAAAGTATTTAAATATATTATAAAAAATATTTTTCAGTATTTAATAGTTTAATATTTTTTTAAAAAATTATCTAACATATATAGAATATTAAATATAAATATTTAATCACTTATAATAAAAAAATGAGATTTAAAAAGTATAATGATGAATTTTTTTTATTATATCATATATTTATATTTTATATATAGTTTATTTTATAAAATATAACTATATATGTAATATAAATATTTTAAATATAATATTATAGATATATAACCTTGTGGAATTTTTTTTAAGTAAAATCTATTAATATTTTTTTTTTCATTTTTAAAAGCTCAAAATATTTTTTTTTTCATATTAAGAAAGCCAAATTAGTTAATGGTATTAAGTAAGAGTTAAATATTTGGGGTTTTTTGGTATGAATATTTTTGTTAGATATAAATAGATACAAAAATATTTTGATGGATTTTTTGAATAAAGATTGTTTTTTTTTAAAGGGTATGGACAATTATCCCTTTAATGTCCCTTTAATATATATATCAATTAAGCATTAGAAAGTAAATATAAATATCTTACATCAAACGTAGTCATGCATAAATATTAAGTTTTGATATCATATACATACATATTAATTCAAATTAACAAATATAAACATACTAGACCAAATAAAACACGTAAACATACTTGTGAGAACATCTTTTCCTCAAATTAGTTCAAATTACTAAACAATTAAGCCTGTAGTAGTGTTGGTTCACAAAATTTTGAACCCAAATTTTCCTTAAATTAGCATTTTTTGCCATAAATGCTTTTGTCAACATTTCATTTGAACCAAGTGATCAAAAGCAACACTAAGAGTGATCTCATCAAAGCCTTCAATTTTCATCACTTCTGTATATAGCTCATTAACATCAAGTTGATTTTGCATAGATGTTGAAATGCAAACACTACATCTCCAATCTTTTTAGGCAACTTTTCAACACTACCATCTTCATGCATACAATGTCTCTTCCTATGTTGTCTCTTTTGTGCATTAGAGGAACATGTCTCCTTTTCTTTTGAAGTTTTTTCATATTCCCTTTCATTTTCAATTGAAATGGATTGCAATTTAGTGTTTTCTTTCAGGTTGATATCAACATGTGATTTGACATAATTTTTGGTTGTCATGTCTTTTCCAACAATAGTTGTCATTGCTCCATATATATTAAGTTTTTTTTGTTAAGATATTTGTCAAGATTAGAATGTGCTTGTTCATAAAGTTTAGAATATAAATTTATTTAGTTCCTTGTATAAAGTTTTGGAAATAAAAGTAAATGTAAAAATTACAAATAGTATACTATTTATCATACCTTTACTTCTTTATCATATACATCTTTCAAAACCATAATCATCTTCAAACATTCATCTGAATCAAAGCCACTTTTATTTTTAAGTTTGGTTATTATTCCCCATTTTTTATATATAGTTTTGAGATGATTGTCCACATGCTTAGACTTGCATTGCATGTTAAATTTTTGACTAATTTTTGTAGCCACCTTAACAAAAGATTATCTACTTTAAAGGTGGAAGGAAATTTATTTCCTTAAGTGCCTCCTTGGCTAATATCTCAAGTAGCATGTGAGACAGAGGCTTAGAACTTGTGAAGTGCTTACCCTTGTGTTGCGATGTCGCGGTCACACAAATTAATTACCCTAGCTTCAAACACAACACACAAGATAGTATAGAGCAAGTTAGGGGTCGATCCCACGAGGAAGTTCAAGTCAGATTTTTATGCTAGATGATATGCAATTTGAGGGTGGGTTTGGACGTTATCTAGGCTAAAGCAAAAGAAAACAGAAAACTATCAAATGAAATTTAATAAAATCAGAAAATTATCAAGAGAACAAACCTTGATCACAAGCACACATTCACCTACAGAAATCAGAACTGATCATGGAAACGAAACATTAATTTATATTCTGAATATTTATCTCTTCTTAACATTGGTTAGTTAACGGATTCGTCGTATAACTAACCCTAACCATCAAACAACCACAGTGTCCGCACTAGTAATTTAATTCAGTGGCAGCCTTAAGAACTAGATAAGTTGATTAATCAAGAAAACATAATTGTCCACAGTCTATGTTTGATTTGATTGAATGTTCTCCCTAAGATTAATAACGTAGATCCGCCACAATTATTAAACTCAGTTGCTTCACAAGTTCATATACCATAACTCCGGTTTTGATATCAAACTTAGCAATAGATTGTCTACAATAATAACTTAGAGTCCGCTCTAGTAATTAAAATAAACAATCATAGGAAAAATAAGCATAGGAGAACAAACATATTCATCATATAAACTGAAAAGAAAAGGTAAAATAAATCTTACGGTTCTTGAAATTCGAAGGTTTCCGTGTCCTTGCAACCAAGAAAAAGTGTTTAGCCTTGCATGTTTGTTGAACAACTAATCAACAAAAAAAAGAATGCATAATTTAGGGTTTCTTAGAGGAAGGGAGCGTTTTTCTTTTCTTGGCTGGCTGCCCCCCTTCTCTTCTCTCATTCTTTTTATATCTTAGGAAACCCTAGGTCTCTATTTTACAAAATAGTCCTCCATTAAGTAGACTTTTTACCATTAAGTACTTCAATAACTATTTTTCTAAAAAAAGAGAAATAGCCTTGCATGAAACCTTCAAGCTTTGACTTAGGGGAGCTAAATTGCTGAAATAAAAACTTGGATATCGGTTTAGATGCTTCAGAACGTAATTTGGACTCGTTTCTTCACGAAACCTATTTGCTGGCAGAATTCAGATGTCATCTTTGAAAAATCATATCTCCCTCATATGACATCGGTTTTGGCTGAAATTTAGAGCGTTTATAGACCTTTAAGTCATGAATCCAAAAAAATTAATTTTACATCAAGTAGACTTCTGTAGCTCTAGATATTCAAGTTGGAATGGCCGAAGGTCAACATAAAGGTTTAACTTTTTCTTTGACTAACTTTTCATAAGTTTATCAGACATAGGAAAGCGAGGAAAATAGTTTTCAAGAAAAGTTTCTTGGAAACTAACAAGACCTAAGTAACATTGTTTTTTAGGAGATATTAGGTTACTTTGCAACTTACATTGCAGGTCAAGCCAAAAAAAATTTAAACATAAAAAAGAATAATAAGGTTGTGAAATTTTTTTTAACATTGTTATTAAATTAGATCCAATGGGTTAAACTTAAAAACTTTTGACAAATTAAATCTTATAGGAGTTGACTTAACGTGATTTAATTAACTTGACAGAGTCAAAGGAAAAAACAAATTCAAAGGAGACAAAAACCAAATGATTAAGAAAAAAATAACCCAAGCACAAGAGTTTAAAGACAACTTGCACAACTAGTAAAAATATAATATAATTTTTTTAAAAAAAATTCAAGATGATATTTTTTAAAACATTGAGATAACAATATATTGGATTAACTGTGTTAATCCATCAAACCCATGAGCTGAGTCATGGACTCCATTGGATTCAATAATATTTTTTTATGTAATTATATAATAAAAAATATAAAGATCAATTAAAAAATAAATGGATAAAATTGAAAAAAAAACAATAAAAAATTTCAATAAAAACCATACATTGAATGATAGAATTGAAAGAAAAAAAATCAAAAGATATAAAAAAACACCAAAGTGTAAAAAAAAAAAAAGCCGGGAGATATAGGCCTGAGTGGCCTATCTCCCTTATGCATTTGAAAAAAATTCTAGGCATGCAAACCTGAACTAGGTCCATGTCTTGTTGCATGTTTTTATTTTTTTTTTCTATTTTAAAGGGGTAGAAAAAATGCTTATTTTTGAAAAACAAAACATTCGACACATCATCTGTCAAAACCTAGGATTCAATCACCATAATAGTGGCTAAAAAATTGAATGTGGGGCTTTTTTTTTCTTTCTCTCTCCTTATCATTTTCAAGCCACTTTATTTTATGCATAAAAAACAAGAAAATAAATAATGAAGCATATTCAATTCAAATCTCTATTTATGATTTATGTTTTTTTATTAATGTATCTATCTATTTTAAATAAAATTTTAGCAGGACCTCGCCCATACGAGACCTACCTAATTTGTTTTTTAGAAATTCTAAAAACCACATTCTTAAACGAAATCTTCACCCACAAACATCAGTTTCATTATTTCTATAAAACCAACCCACTTCAATTTCATAAATAAAAACATAATGACAACATAAAAACTAGCCTGGTCTAAACCTTATTGTTGGCCTTAATTTCTTTAATTTGATTCTTAATCATGTTATTTCCACACAAAACCATTAAGGATTATTCAAACCAATATTTTTCATATTCAAATTACAAACCCTAACAAACCTAAAATCAGAAAAGTTTCATTCCCCACCAAAACTTAAATAGAATAATGAAATTAATCGCAAATAAACATAATATAGTACATAAAACATACATTCTAAGTTAAACAAACATGGAAAAACTATTAAATCTAAGCTATCCATATTCAAATTACAAACCCTAACAAACCCAAAATTTAAGGAATTTTATTTTTCCACCAAAACTTAAGTAGAATAATAAAATTAATTGCAAATAAACATGGATATATTTCTTGAAAAAAATGCATTATAAGTTAGACAAATACGGAAAAAAAACCATCAAACCTTAAATGGTGGGGGGCGGGGGGAAAGAACTACCACCATTGGAATGGAAAGAGAGAACGTCGCCGCTGTTGGAATAGAGATAGAGAACGCCGACCACTAATTCTCTAGAGAGGGGAGGAAATGCAAAAATTAGGGAAGATGGAGGAAAAATTAGGGATTGCCTGATATATCTGGGTTTTTATTCACCGATAAAATCTTTCATTGAGAAATTCATCGATGATTTAAAATGACATCAAATTGTCAATAGACTTACTGATGGAATTTTTTAATTCTATCGGTAAGTCCATAAGTAATTTCAAGAATTTCTAAAACTTTTTGAAAACCCCTTAAAATCACCAATGAACTTTCATCCATTGGTAATTGTGTCAGTCAGTTCTAATTTCATGAATTTCTTCCTTAACTCTTTGTAATTCTATGACCATTTTAATGTCCATCGTTGAGTTCATCGATGATTACCATAATTTTAAATCATTGATGGAATCGCCAATGAATATTTTATAATTTTTAATTATTTTTATATTCCATCAATAATTTCATTTGTGTTTTAAAAATTTTCTTATATGTGTGTGTGTGTGTATATATATATATATTTGTTATAATCCTCTATCCAATCTAATTATACAACAACAACATCAACAAAAATCATATTCAACAACTTATTAAAACCACAACCATAAAAATACTACATGATAAATGTAAAAAATATAATGCATTATAAAACAAAAACAAATACCTAATTACACAATAATGTTTTACTTCTAAAGTCAATTCAAATCCTTTTTAACTTGAATCCTCTCCATCTTGATTTTTATCATCTTCATGTCCATCATCTTCTTCTTTCTCATTGAATTGAAGGTAGTCGATCTCTTTAGCTTATCAACTTTTGTATGTCTACTAGTACTCAATATATCATTTAACTAGTCGTCATTAACATGAACATAAATATTCTCAGTGACATGAAAATTTAAATTTCTTCTGACTTGAAAGATAGAGCTACTTGATATGAATCAACAAACTAATCAATTCAAAATACATCTTCTCCTCTAGTTACTTTATCGCTACAAACTTTAACAACTTGGACATGACTCTTATGTAATTCAGTATGAAAGACATTCATTGATGAAATACCCGTTATAAACTGGACATTTCTCTTAAAACCCATAGATAGTAATTTCAAACTATCATCATTGCCTCTCATGTTATGCACTTAGTTAAAGATAACAATCATTGATTATCCATGAACAAAGCTAAGTAAATGTATTCTTAATAGATTTATAAATTATTACATACTTGTGTTTTAAATCACGTGGCAAATTGTTCATCTTGTAATTCGAAAATTTATGCTTTAATAAGATATGGATTTTGGGATAACAAAATTTGACGATGTTGCCTATAAAAAAGTTACTGAAAATTTAGACTATATGAGAATACAAGATAAAACGATTTAAGACTATAAAATTGTAAAATACATTTACTAAACAAAAAGTCTCAATTCATATCAATTAAATAACATATAATTATGTACTTATTCGAATTCAATATCTGTCAAATATCTTCTCAAGATTGTATTCTTCAATAATAGTCATCCAAAATGAGAAAATATTTAAAAATTCCTACTCGAAAGAACTTCACCACCACCATTATGTTTTAGAACACATTTGGTTGATTATTGTTCTCATGTGAGACTCAAAATAATACTAGATAAATGTTGAAATCTCTTCAACAACATAAACTTAGCATATTGAAGCCTTAACATAAGCCTTGTTTTAAAGCTTTTTCTTAAGGTTAAATAAGTACCTGCATGAAAGTAAAGAGATTTAATGATCAAATGTTTTAAAAAGCACAAAAGACACTTAGGATGCATGTAATCCATAACCTCTTGAATTCATACATCTATTTGTATTGCACAATACCTTCAACTTTTGTCTTATATGCTAAATGTATGGGTAAATGCTCTATTGAGTCGAAGAAAAATTGAGAAAAAATCATCTCAAGTTCGCAAATTATTTCGATGATGTTCATTTCAAGTTTCTCCATGTGTTAGGAACACAACTTGTTCGAGCAAAGATCTCTAAAAAGTGACTAATCTTCATAAGTGCATCCTATATCCATTTGGTAATAAATTCCTATAAGAAATTAGAATGGATGTGTGCATAAACACATTACAGTCATAACTCTTCATTTCATACAATTTGTATTCTTTTAAATTCACCAATATAGCTATGTTTGAAGCATATCCATAAGAAATCGCAAACTCTTTAGCCATTTGTAAACAATAAACTGTGTTTTTTTTTTTATCTAAGGTAAAAATAGTTTTGGGCTTTGTGACACGTACCCATCATTAAATAACTCAATATTTTGATGGTCATGAAACAAAGCTATATTCATTTTAGCTTTTATATTGTCTTTTGTTTTTCCTTTGATGTCTATAACAGTGTTAAAAATATTTTCAAACACCTTATTCTTTATATGCATGACATTCAAATAATGGTGTATGACATTGATCTTCCAATAAGAAAGCTCCAAGATAATACTACACTGAAACTAGAAAACTTTTGCTTACCAAACTAAAAATTAAATACAATGTTCTCGTACTACAAGACTATATCATATAATTCTTCAGCCAATAATAACAGCGATGCTACATCCTTTTCAACTTTACCTTTCAAGAAGTTATTTCTATTGTTTTTGTATTGATGATGACTGGACAATAACTTCAATGACAAACAAAAAAAAAGTTTCACCATCATTCGTTAAGGTCTCTGCCTCATTGTTTTCCATGCAACATGTACAAAATAATTGTTATATGTTCTAATCCTGAAACCATCCCATATACTGTAAAATCATTTATAGTCCATATTAAATTTGTCTTCATATGAAAATTTTATTTATTTGAGACATCATACGTCAAATCCCTGAATAACCATAATTGATTCAACTTATAAATTAATAGTTGAGATAGTCATCTATATTCCTACCTAGACTATAAGGATTGGATATGAATGTAGATAAGAACATGAATTCTGGCCATATATACATCCCCAAGGGCAAGTTGTAAATTTCTTAGTGTGACTAGCCAACAAAAATAAGGTATAACAAAGGACCTAAGTAGATTAAACCTACTTTTACATAAACCAAGATGTACATTGTGTGGTTCTATTAAAAACTAAGGAAATACCATATTAAACTGCTTCCAAGCTTTATCATTGGAAGGGTGCACATGACACCATCCACCGCATCATATAAATGATGTTATGTCATGTGTTTGAGAGTTTTTGAAGACATAAATAACATTTGAAGCCTATGACTGATTGACAAGTATCAAAGTTTTTTATATACAACAATTGTCTTTTCTCTAGCAATATTAAGTTTATAATAAGCATGCCCATATGTTTTGCACTCGAGAAAATTTGCATCTTTATCATATGATGCAACCATATTATTCAATAGTTTCACCCATATTTAACTAGTGTTTTGCCTATGTTTTATATATAAAATGCCTTGATATTCTTTGTTTTATGTTTTGAAGGCACTTTTGGATGAAAGATGCAAA
>Ga0325411_1000376_pt1 | contig 46017 bp, 23 predicted proteins | sample PopdelMetagenome_13_FD_206181 | JGI IMG/M metagenome (GOLD analysis project Ga0325411, IMG submission 206181) | Populus deltoides microbial communities from Bellville, Georgia, United States - Xylem-PdIQD-R4 | ecosystem: Host-associated > Plants > Phyllosphere > Stem > Wood/Secondary xylem...
GGATTTTTTTTATTACTACAAAGGAAAGGTTTGAATTCAAAAGCATTAATGACAGTTCAGCCATAATTTATTAGCTGAAGTTCAAGTCCGATACCATAACAAAAAAAAAAGGATCAACTGCCCAGAATGCCCATTACGGTAGGCACTTGGTTGATGGTTGGACCCTAAACGTAGAAATTGCACTTGTCTATTCTCCTCGTCTCACAGTTCAACTTCTACTCGTTAAAACACGCATCAGCTGCCTCGAATGTTAAAGGTATTGAGTCACTCGATTTGTCTGGGTAACTGGATATTCTTTTTTATATCTGAGATTTAAATATTTATAAATTATATATTGAGTTTCCGATATTATATGAGTATTAATTATTTATCCAATTATTATTTATGATCCGATAAAAAATATTTTAAAAAATATTCTATATATATATATATATTTGGGGATAGATTTAGTTTTAAACTATCCGTGAGTAAGGCAATTATATATATACAAAAAAGCCATATATTTGTATCTGGTCGCGTCAATATTAATCAAGTTCTGTTGAAATTGTGACCCCTAACTTTATCTCCTATGTTTAAAATGGGGGATACAGAAGAACTTGGATGATTGGAAGCCAAAGGAGACATTTCTATGACTACGTACAGACGTACAGTGATCTTTCTTAAAAAGAAATATCTGTTATGTATGGATATAAATGGCAAAGTTCATTATAATGGGTGCATGCGTTGTCAAAGTTAGCTGCCACCATTAATGGTTAGTTGTTAGCAGCATTAATGGTAGTTAGTTGGTCGCTGGCTGCTGGAAGGTCAAAAATGGAGGTGAGCTGAGTTGTTGGCCATCCTCAGCCTATAAATAGAGAGCCCAGGAAAGCAAGCAGCACCAGAAGAAGCAGAGTCGAGGGAGAGCCGCCCTTGTGGGCCGCAGCAGCACTGCACTGAGTACTTAGGAGAGATGGGAGTTGGTAGAGATGAGTTGTTCCTCCTCCTCCATCTCCTCTATTGATGCAAAATGTTGTTTTCTCCCTATGGTTGCTACGTGGACATAGGCAAGTTGTTGTCGAGCCATATTAAATCGTTGTGTTCCACCTCCAATGGGCAAAGAGATCGCACCTCAGATCCCAACAATATCAGCTGGTCCAGTTTGGTTGGTGAATAAGACAGCTTAATTATTTGGTTGCTTCTGGGGCTTCAAGGAATAAATTAAGGTTTCTTTTGGGAGTCGAAAGATTGTAGGGACATTGAAGAAGTTGGATTTGGCAAGGAAATTGGTTATTGGTAAGGTCCCCAAATCAGTTTCTGGGCTGGAAAGTTTGAATTTGAGTTACAGTCATCTTCGAGGACAGCTTCCAGCAACAAATTCTCTGTTAGTGCGTTTGTGGGTAATGACTAGCACTCAAGATGCCCTAAATTTGTTATACTTTCTTTTTTAATGGGGGTAAATTAGACTAGGAATGTTCGGCTGATAAAAGAATATTATACATTATACAATAACACTGAAAGAAAACGATTTTTACCGTGCAATTATTGAGCTCCCTCTCTAAATGAACTCTGAATAGTGCTTTTTTTTATTAAAAAAAAAAAAGAAATTGTCACTAAGCTTTTTTTTTCAGTTTTATACAGTTGGTGTTTGATGATATTTTACTTGTTGATATTCTTTTCTTGTATTTTCTTGAGAACTCATTGTGTATGATAAAATTTCAAAGTTGAATTTGAGGCTAATTTCATGAAATAAAATTAAAATTTATAGTATTAAAAAAAATTAAAAAGAAGGGTCAAAATAAGAAATCAAACAAATAACTTAGGCTTTTTTAAAATTTTCACAAAAGATTCATTTTTTCCAAAGATTTTCCATTAGTATTTTTGGTCCTTTTAGTTTTAAGATTTTACATTTACATCTTAAACTTCTTCTTTCTTTTTTTAGACCATGAGTTTTAAGAAAGGGGAAAGAAAAAAATATCAATCTTAATATCATTGGATTGCTCAGGACTCAAAAAAAAATTTAGATTCGGTTTTATTTTTATATATACATATAGATATAAAGATATTTTGATGTCAAAATGAGTTTATCTAGGTCTCTAGCTCTCTCTTTTTATACATCCTTTTAGTTTTTTTTTAAATAATAAGTAAAAATCATTATAAATAAAACATTTCAAATTATATTTAAAATATTATTTCATTAAATTCCATTCAATTTTATCTTTGTTTTCTAATAAGAGTATAATATTTTGTTTTTATAATATTAACAATTGTTTCATTAATTATTATATATAAACCTAATATATTTTTTTAATTATAATCATGAATATTCAATTAAAATAAAGCTTATATATTTTTTACAATTTTTTAATATAATTTTTCTTACATGATTTTCTCATACTAAATATTTTTTTTCCCTTTAATTGCATACAAAATATCGTGATATTTTATTTTTTATTTTTGTTAAAACTTACTTTTTAAATAATGGTACGTTTTCAATTTAAAACATTATCTTTATGATAAAAAAAAACATGTTTTTTTATAAGAAATTATTTGGATTTCCTTTACTTTTAATTAAAAAAAATGCTATTGATAAAAAAATACTTTGATAAAAATGCATGAATAAAGTTATATTTTTTTTTAAAAAATTAAATTATAGTGATCTTTTTGTATAAATATCTATTTTAATTATAAAAAAACTAAATAAAAAAAGGTTTTAAAAATCATCCTTGCTGCCATATATCTTATGTTTCCCTTTACAAGTTGAATTCAAAATAATCCATCACAACACTAATTTTTAAGTACTGCCACAACACGAGTAAGCTGAAATGCAGATTAATATTCTCTATTTTGCTCCATAGACTAAAAAGACTAAGCTCGAACATGAGTTCAATCTCAAAATGGAGTCAGATTAATGATTGAGATCGAGCAATATATATACTAGTGATGCTTTTGAGAGCTAAATGAAATCTCAACACTTGATCATTTATTTAATTACTTGTAATGTTATTACCAATAAGAGCTTGATTATTTCATGATTCAGTAAATTTGCTGTGTATAAATGACAATTTATATCCAATCTTTAACACCATAGACTTAGAATTACAAGTATTTCATTGAGCTTAATCGAACTCGAATCCCGAACCTTGAATTTTCAGTTCCTAAATATATGCGATAATGGCCTTATTCAGCCCTATCGAATTATACAAAAAGAAAGCAAATCTACCAACAATTTCATGGTCTGATGATCGAAATGAGACGCCCCAACAAAACTGGGGTTTGAGCTTAACTTTTTTAGAAAGGCGAGGCCTGCTACTTTGGCCTCAAACAGCCAGACATGCCAAAAAGAAGATGGCAAATCTGTTCCTTTTTTTTTTTTTCTTAGAATGGAACAGGCGAAAGAGGGGGTGGCATTTAAAGAAAAAGAGGGCCAAAGAAGGAAGCTTCAATTGGGTCATAAAGACAAGTCCAGTACTAAAAATGGTCATCTTCTAAAGTTATTATCACACTAGAAAGAAGATTCCAAGTTTCTCTCTTTCTCTGACTTCTCTGCTTTTGTGAAGTCTGGTGATACCAGGTTACTCTCTCTGTGACTCTGTCTATCTCGAGTTTAATTAATACAAAAAGCTTTCCATTTTCGAATCTCGTGCTGTTGAGAACTTTGATTCTAGTAATCTCTCCATGTTTTTGACTCGTTACGTTCTGTGTGTTCTTGGACCCTTACGTTCTTGGTTCTTGTTAATTTGACTGTTATTCTCTACTGAACTATTTGCATTTGAAGATTCTGCGTAGTATTTTTGCTTTTGATTTTAAATCGAGTTATGCTAATGGAGGTTAAGTCTAAAATCAAGAATGTGTGATCATAATTCTTTACAAAATTACTAGGTAAATTATTATAGAAATTCGTGTATAAAGCTCTCTTTTTTTCAATTTTTTTGTTAAACTTTTTTCAATCTATTATCACAAATGATTAAATTAATGATAAATTTGTTAAAAAATCCTCACTAAAATAGAGTCAACTTATGAAACAAGGAGAAATTAATGAATAATTTGTTAAAAAGAAAAATTCAACAAAAAAGGGCTAAAGTGTAAAACAATGAGAAATCTCATGGCCAATCTCAAATTCCCGCAAAAAAAATATGTTAAGTCCACCTACTTTTCTCTTTCTTCCTTTACGGTTCTTTTAGTTTTTATAATTTTAATTTTAATCTAAAAGTTTATTTTCTTAACATTTTAGCCTATGATCGAAGAAAAACTTGCATTCACCCATAAAGTTCTTTTACGGTTCTTATAGGCTATATAAGATTGAAGAAAAACTTGGAAAGGTGGGTTAGAGGCTCAAGCTTCCATAAGGTTCTTACATTCACCCAATCTTTCATATGTCCTTTTTAAATAAGAAATTAGGTGAAACAATTACTGCTAATACTAAGTTAGCTCCACTGGCTGAAGATGGTGATTTGAGTATGGAGCAAGAAGGAGTATTAGACAATCATTGGGTTAAGAAAAAAGGTCTAAAATGGTTGAAGAAAGCTTGATCAAATGGAAAACCCTTGATGCTATATAGGAAAACACTCAAGAAATGAAAGACAAGTTCATAAATATGAACCTTGAAGACAAAGTCATTGACAAGTCAAGAAGATCCCAAAAAGTGCCCATAAAGAACCCAAAGTACTTTGACAAGAGCTATCATGCATGGGACTTGCACTTCATATGAAAAATGACATGTTGCATGAACCATGACATGAAGATTTTGGGATATGTTGTTGATCATGTTCACAAGCTTGCTTGGTTAAAAACAAGTCAAGTAGTTATTATTTAATTTTGAATAATTTTTTGTTGTCTGGTTGTCATTAGTTGTTAGTGTCCTATTTCATAGAGACATGATCTAAGATTTAAAAATAGTTGTTAATTTCTTTTTTATATTTAAATTCTTTATTGTCATTAATAAGACAAGCTTATTCCGGTTAAAATTATTATGGTCTATTTTAACCCTAATAGAATATTATCTTCAATAAAAACTTCATAGCTTTGATGAAATTTTTATTTTTATTTTTCTTTTTTTATCCTTTTTCTATTCTTATTATAATGGCTAACTTGTCTTTGTCTTTGGATGGTAAGTATGTTCCACTCCGATCACCATTGATATATCAATGTCATTATATTACCTCAAAATCTTGACCTCAAAACCACTATTGATTCAATTCACAATCAGTTGCCTTCTTCACATTCTCTTCACTTTTTTTTTTCTCTATTCTTCCTATAATTGTTGTTTTTTTTGTTTTTTTCAACTAAAATTACTTGCAAATTAATTCATCAATGAAATAACAACATTGGTTCATGAACTCACTCAAACTCTTACAACTAATATTTAATGTTGTTTTGTTGATGTTTTACACTTTTCTTAATGTTACTCCTTGTTGCTAACCTATTTGTTATTGTGATAGCAGTTGTTTTTCAAAGCGTTTTTTATTTGAAAACAAATGAAAATGATGTTTTTTTATCTTTTAAAATTTATTTTTGATACCAAATATCAAAACGATGTAAAAATATCAAAAAAAATTGAAAAAAATTAAATTTTTACAAAAGTGTTTTTCAACTGGAAAAAAAAAAAAGGAGTCTTAATTTGTTGTTGTTGACTATTTTTGCTGAATTTTACCTGAAATTTTTAGGTGCATAACTTATATTTTTACAATGATATACAGAAATCATTTCTTGCAAACTGTCTTTTGTATTCTTGATGGGAGAATGAACTACCTTTGTTTTTATGAAATAGAATTAACTTATGGTAAAAACTATTTACCATCCCGTTGACCTCTGCTTCTTCAACCTGTGTTGCTGCTGTCGTTGAAAAATTAATATCATCTACTCTACTTACCCCACAAAACATTCTCTCCTTTTGTGTTCATCTTACTTTACCTGAAAACGTGAGGCCCGTCATGAGCCTGCCAGGGCTTCAAATTGGCCCAAATAATCGAAACGGATAGGTGGTAAAGGAACAAAACTTTATGGGCCGAAAGCCCAAATACAGTATGGTCCAGCCCATGAACATGTCTACGTATTATGAATTAAATTTTCTTTCTCCATAATTTACGAGGAAATGAGAACTATTATGCGATAAAAGAATGCAAGATATATATATATATATATATATATATATATATATATATAAACAAAATTGGATCATAACAGATCGAATAAAATATTAAAGTTGTAGGAAAATTCATGCAAACAAAAGGTTTAAATTAAAAGAAATATTTAAATTTTTAGATAGAAAAATATGGTAAACAACAAAGGTTTTTTTACAGGAAAACTTGAGAAAACTAGGTACTACACTAAAAACAAATATTAAACAAAAATGTAAAGAAAATAAATAGAGCTAGTTGTAAAGAACTTTGTCCGTTAAAAAAAAAACTTTTAAAACAATTCAGTTTTTTTTATTTTAAATTGGATTTTTTCATAAAGTTTTCATTTGTTTTGTCAGATTTCTTTTCGGATTTTATATTTTAATCCTAAATTTTATTTTTATATGTTTCATTACCAGAATTTAAAAACAAAAAAAAAAATTGTTGGAAAAATAAAAAAGAGAAAAAACGTTTTTGGTTAGTCACTTTGTAGACTTTGAAAAGGTGAATCCTGATATCAATGGGTTCGTTTTAAATATAAAAGTTCAATGAAGTTGGTATTTTCCTTTGAATATATCATAAAAAATAGATTAGCAATTTATAAACTAGTTTGCTCATTCATATTTATTGAATAAGAATATAATATCTATGTTTTATTTTTTTATATTGATTTTTTTATATAAATATTTCAATTTTAACTTTTTTATGTTTTCTTATATAGGTGCGTGAAAACAATGCTTCTTATATGAAAATATTTTTAGAAAATATATATATGAATAAAAAATATAGATTTTTTTTTAATTCAAAACATTATATTTTTTTAATATATTTTTTCTTATTGCTGTTATTTTTTATTTAATTAACTATGCTGTTACTAAAAAAGTTATTTTATTGTTAAAATAAAATGATGATTAAAAAAGACAACTTTGACAAAAAAAAAATACAAATTTTTCTCTGTAATTTAATTGATTGTCTTTACTAAAAATATATACTTTTTTCATCTACAATTAAATAAAAATTAGATTTTAAAAAACTCACCCCGACAGCACACAAGCAGTATCACTAATATATTCACTATTTTGTCATGTACTATTGTGGCTGCGTTGAAAATGAAAATTCCATATACGGCTATGGCGCTTCAACCAGCGACATGTTGAGAATTAAACTGTCTTTCGGACAAGTTTTGCATTGCTTGTTGGATCTTAGCATTTGCAAGCCAAAAAATTCTTTGTACTCATTTGGTTCTAATAAATAATTCGACTTCACTAGATTACAAGTCTGAGCGCACAGTTCGAGGCTCAGATTCTAGTTTTTGTTGCTGGGCATTTGACAGAATTTTGACACCTTGTTTCCCGTGTTGGAGGGCTCTTAAAATCCTGTGATATGGAACGCTTTTCCGTGTGTGTATCGAAGATCTGAGGATTCCGAAGACCCTATATAGATCATAGCCACTGAATTCATTTTCATTCTGTTATCAGATAATTGACCTTAAAGTGCAAATGGGAACCCTGTTGATGTGCTTTCCCAGTTGTTTGTGCTTCTTCCTTCTTGTTATTCTCCTCACGTTTCTTAAAGTATGGTGGACTCCAATTCGAGTCCAGTCTTTGATGAAGTCACAAGGAATTGAAGGTCCTCCTTACAGATTCCTGTACGGTAGTACCACAGAGATTCTCAACATCATCAATGCAATGGATGGCAGTTCCCGGGAGCTTTCACACAATACATTCGCTAGAATTCTTCCTCATGCATATTCTTGGGTCAAGGTTTATGGTAACAATCTTCTCAATATTCTTGCTTAGAATTTATTTGGATTGGCCCTAATCATATTAACAAATGTATTCAAATTGCTGTAGGGATGAACTTCCTCTACTGGTATGGTCCTCAACCTCACTTAATGGTCACTGAACCTGAGCTGGTTAAAGAGATATTGCGCAATAAAGATGGAGCTTACAAAAAAATCCCATTTAAACTCATGTAAAGAGGTTGTTAGGTGATGGAGTTGTAACGTCAAGTGGCCAAAAGTGGTTTAAAATGAGGAAACTGGGAAACCAAGCTTTCCATGGAGAGAGCTTGAAAGTAAAGTCTTGTTTTGACGTTTAATTGTGCATGAGACTGATATGTTTTCAAGATGCATAAACAGGACAAGTAATGAAACCCGGTCTCTCTGGAGAACCTCAATTAGCAAGTACTACACAAACATTTTACGTTTTTGCAGGGTATGATTCCAGATATGATTGCTAGTGTTGAGGTGATGCTCAAAAGATGGAGAAACCATGAAGGCAAGGAGATTGACGCGTTCCAGGAATTCAAGGTTTTGACATCAGAAGTAATATCCAGGACAGCTTTTGGAAGCAGCTACTTGGAAGGGCAGCATATATTTGATATGATAATGAACATGATTGACATTATTTACAGAAACAATTATAGAATCAGCATTCCTTTCATTGGGTAAGCTGCCATTTCCTCCTTCACCATGTTAGCAAGTTTTGCATCCGAGAACTGATCTTTAAGCAGCCCCATGCCCTCAGCAGCGCAGAAAGCAGTACACACATATGCATTGAAGCATGATCAGACATTAGTTACATGGGTTTTTCTGAAAAGGACATTCATTAATCAACCTAAATTCCATCTTTCTTGTCATCATTTCTCAGGCTACCACTTTTTTACACATACATAGTTCTCATTCTGCGCAAAGTAATGGAATTTCAAATTGTCACAGAAAAATTTTCAAATCAAGCGATGATATTGAATCAGAGAATCTGGAGAAAAGAGTAAGGGAGTCCATCATAAAGATGGTGAAGAAAAGAGAGGAAGAGGCAACGTCTGGACAACTGGATGGCTATGGGAATGATTCTTTGGACTACTTTTAAAGGCCTATCATGATCCAGACAATAGCAAGAAAATATCAGTGGATGACCTAATTGATGAGTGCAAGACCATTTATGTTGCTGGACAGGAAACAACAACAAGCTTGCTCTCTTGGACTGTTCTTCTTCTAGCCATTTTCCCAGATTGGCAAGACAAGGTACGGAAGGAGGTGCTTGAGCTAATTGGCCAACAGAATCCAAGTCCAGATAGCATGACAAAATTGAAAATTGTAAGAAAATCTTGATTTCTGAACAAATTAGCTTGTTAGTGTCGTGCTGCTTTGCCACCTAATCCACTTCTACAACTAAATTCTTTCTCCTTTTCCTCCATAGATGAGCATGGTTATCAATGAATCTCTACGGTTATATGCTCCTTCTAATTACCTGGCAAGGAAAGTTGACAAGGAAGTCAGACTGGGGAACTTAATCCTACCAGCTAACATGGAAATCTACATGTCGACTCTAGCCCATCACTAGAATCCTGAAATATGTGGAGAAGATGTTCATCTTTTCAAACCATAAAGATTTGCAGAGGGAGTGGCTAAAGCTACAAACAAGAATATTGCTGCATTTTTTCCATTCGGGATGGGGCCTCGAACTTGTTTGGGCTTCAACTATGCCATTATAGAAGGGAAGATTGCACTCTCCATGATCCTGCAACGTTACAGGTTCACTCTTTCGCCAACTTATGTCCATCACCCATCTTCTCACAGTGTGTCCAAAGCGTGGTATTCAAGTCATTCTCCAGCAATTATAAGTATGGTTTTTAAGCCATCCTCACACTCTGCACCTTGCTTTATTATGTCTATATCAAATTTCTTGTATGTGGTTTCAACTTTCAGAAATAATAGACTGAATGGCTTAGAACTTTTTATTCTTATAATATTTTTAAAACGATTCATGTTCAAAGCTACATTAACAAGATAGCGATTGTCCTATCAATTAATGATCCTCACCAACTGTGCAATGAAATAGAAGAATCTTTAAAGATCATCAAGGAGGTTGCGATCAACTACGTGGTTAATATCTGGTCATGAGACAAGCTTGTAATGGAGGATTGTAAGGTTTAGAAGAGGGAATGTGTTTCGACGAATTGCCAAGTGATAACCTGCCAAGCAGACCAAGATCAAATGTCTCGTACCAATATCTTCATGATTACCCGTACGAGGAGTTCCAAATGAACACATGCTGTGATGGGAGCAGAGTCGCATTTCTGCTCGAAACAAAGATATACGTCTGCATATAGCTACAACCACATGCAGAACGTGCAATTACGAAGCATCCATCATCAAAAGAATCCTAAATTGCAAATTCCTTAATTGTTTTGCAACGTAAGCTGCTCACTTGATGGAAGTTCTAAGTTCAGCAATCTTGAAAAAATGTTTCCAGATGCCAGAAACCAAGCTGCCGCCATGTCCAGAATTGGTTGACCACACAAAAGGTCTAAAGTATATTGTCGACAATATTATATGAACTCAATCATACAGGACCACAGAAGGAAATCCGTCTGGAGTTTATACACATTTAATTAGGTTCATACACAAGTAAATATGAAACACAGCACTCCAGCTACATACAAAGCAAAGCAAGACAGGCATTTAATCATCGATTAACATGCTCGCATGATGCTTCCCCATTACACCTACTTTACAATAACAATTCTATCTCAAACTCATAACGGGCCATGGATTCACCCCAGCTGCTGGCAATAGGGGCCGTACAATGGGGACCCTTCTCACAACAGAAAATGCTTCGTTCAGACGTGTAGCACGACTCATGAACTGTGATACCTTCTGCAGACATAGATCAGAAATGAAAATCAAAGTTGGATATGCATAGCAATCTATTGACATCAATGAAACACTGTTCCAGCAGAAACATCAATTCATTTGCAAGAAATTTAATACAATTGTGTGAAATACGGAAGACTGCAATTATCAGGAGCAAACGATAATGAAAACCCATTTACAGACTTGAAGACCTACACTCTTCAGTTAAACCAAGAATAACAAAAGGAGAGTACAGTAAGGACATACAAACCAAAAATATTTGCAACTTGAAGGTGCATAACTCAAATATTCTGAGCATAAACACAAAACTAATCCTCCGAATAAAATTTGGTTATGAAGATACATTTCAAGAGGAAAATGATGGGATTTAATTGCTGTATCTCTTCAAAAGTCTATAATGTGGTTACACAAAAAATGGGAGGAAAATTGAGGGATTGTCCTAACCATATGTTCTGCTGTGAGACAAACCCAAATAGCTACTCCTTACCTATCATCAATTGTCTATGCAAATAAAAAATGAACAGATGGAGAAAAACACAAAAAGAGGAAAAAAAACCTTCACGATCAAAATATACAAAATGATGGGACTTGGGAGGGAAACATACCAAGGGAAAGATTATACATGCTGCTAAATGAAATAAATGAGATAGTGAAAACCTAGGTGAATAAATGAGCCAAATAATCAAGTATTGAATTGTTCTAGATTTTAGATTTGCAAGTGGCATGAGACCAAGAGTTGAAGTTACAGGATCTTCTACCATAAAAAATCAATTATTCACCCAGAAACCAAAAAGCTTTTGGGGCATCATTTGCCATCTATCTTTACCATTCCCCATATTCTGTTCCTAACTTTACTTCTACTACAATCCATATGCATTTCCAGATTCTTGGTTTGATACCTTTTTATTTGACATAAACAACTTTTCATATTTCCAAGTCTAACCTAAAATTATTTCCAGGCAGACCTAGTAAAAAAAAAATCATTAATAAGATTTCTGAAATATTTTAGTAATAATTACATTATCAACAAAAATTAACAAAAATTAATTAAAAGTGATTGTTATAAACAAAAACAATAAATGAGGCTTTGGTGAACAAGATTCTAAAATTAGTCCTTAATGAAATACTGAATGAAAATTGACTGGGACTCCAATCAAGATTTATAATGAGAGCCTACCCATTTTTTCACCTCACTTAGGGATTAATATACTATTGGTCCACCACAAAGTTTTCACATGGTGAAAACCACCTCATGTGCACTATAAATACCCCCTCATTTCCTTGCCGACTCATTTCTTAACGAACTTTACCCATATACAGCAAATCTTAATTCTCTCACTGCAACACAGTATTTCCAAACCATCCACTGCATCACAAATAAAAACTTTACCCCCAACCAACATCACCTAGCCATTGCACCTCAATCACCTAATTATTTACTGACTAACAATTCCCTAAGTCACAACTTGCTATACCTCAAACAACTTGAGTTGGTCATGTAAATAGTAATTTTTTACTAAAATATATTTTTTTCAGACTTCTCCAAATAGGGGCTAGTTCCCACCAGCAAGTATTTTTTTTAGCTCTAATTAACCCACGATGAGGAGAAAGGAGGAGAGAGCAGGCTGTGATCATGCCATCCCCAAGTCTGCAATGTGAAGCGTGCAAGGAATGTGAGGACTATTTTCCTTTATTGAACAAATAACATAGTGGCAGTTCTCTGTTAATTCATTTTCTAGTCTGTTTGGTGCCTGTTTTTAATGAATTCATTCTCACCTTACAGAGAAAGAAGAGGAGTAAGAAACCCAAACATGACAAGGATATGCCAACATGACAAAAAAAAAAAAGTGAATATAATATCACTTTATCAAATACAAAGTTAAATCATTGCTGCACAACAGACGCTGCCTTTTTTCAATACGAAATTTAGAATACGAAAATCAGACAACCTGTACTCATTCAGTTTAAACACACCATTAAAAACAATTAGCACTGGAATTTTTCCAAATTAACCATACTATCAGCAATTGATATAGCCAAATTAAATAACCACAATAACTAACCTTGTCATCCACTGTAACCTTAAGCTGCAAGCTCTTTGTCTTGCGCCTCATCTTATACAATCTCCGTCCCAAGATAACAAATCCCATCACAGCGGCAGCCATAGAGACAGACCAAACAGGATTCAACCTGAAAACACAATACCTCAACACCTCAAAAGGAACCTTCCACCACACCACCACCTTCCTCTTCTCCCCCTCATCACAAGCCTTTGTGTCTCTGACCGCAACAACACCCAAACTTACCTCTTTGGACACATTTCCACCTTCAGATTCACCCAGAATCTCAGACCCAGCTTGATCCTTCCCAAGACCACCAAAAACCAAATTATCACCATCAGAATCAGACCAGAACTTAATCAATTCCTTATCCTTACTTTGTTCCCCGAATCCTTCCAAACCCACTTGATCTTTCAAGGTCTCTACAAGACCCACTTCGCTTTTCCCTTGAAAGTTGCTAGCTTCACGCTCGAGTGACTCAAGCTTCCCTTCTTTAGCCTCAATTTCTCCAATCCCTTGAAATCCCACGCCAGTCCTTTCATTTTCCACAAAACCCAATTCATTTTTCACATCAAAGTCGCTTGATTTGCGATCATCAGATCGATCACTACCCGAATCAGGCCATGACTCACCAGAATTCCTCCTCTGGAACCGAGTTTCTGAGCCAGGATCGATCCAACTCGGATTATCCGACTCAACGGAACCCTCCTCACTAGCATCAAGAGCAGCTTTAACATGTCTACTATCATTTTCAAGAGAAAAGTAATCTGACCTGAACATACCTTCTGTATCAGCCTCAATCTCATGAAAACTCTTCGAAGAATTGGCCACCGAGTTGGGTGAGTCAGCCAGGACCGAGTCCGAGTCCGAGTTGGCTAGTAGTTCCCAGTCTTGAAAGTCAGTAACAGCATCTCCTTCCATGGCGGTGATTGATTTCAGATGAGATCTTTTGAAGTCTTGTCTTGGAACCCTAACCCTGTTGAAGAGACACAATTATAGAGGAGAATGTTTGTTAACTTTGGCAGAGCATGAGGGAAATGCTGGAGAAGAAGGAAGGTTTTGGTTTGAAGAGGTAACCCAACGCTACGCACCATGCTATCTATAAAGTAGGTTAGATTGGTTCATTTTTTATTTTTTTTTAATTTTATGTAAATATTCGGTTTAGTTTATGTATACTTCAATTAATAACATAAACTTGATTTAAATTATAAATTAAGATTGAGAATAATTTATTAAATCTTATTGAATATGTTATAATATAAAAAAATGGGTGATCCTCGTGAATTTATTAAATAAATAGTGATATTCTATTAGTTATTTTTAATAATTTATTTTAAAAAATAAAAAAAATATATGTACTAGAAAAATTTTAAATAGAGATTTTTTTATGAATATTATAAATTTTTTAATTATAATATGAGGTATTGTTTTTTTAATATATATTTTTTATTAATAAATAAGTTGGATCATTTATATTGAGGATATTCTTACCTTAAAAAGGTTCATTTTATGCATCAAATGGAAACATAAGTATTTTATATTCATTTTTAGTAAGATTAGGATATCCATGTAGTTAATAAAAACCATATTGGGATATATAAACCGAGGAAAATCGAGGAAAACCAAGGAAAACTGGAAAAATCAAATAAACCAAAAAAATCAAGCCAAACCGGTTTAAACCAGTTTTTGTTCTAAAAACCGAACCGAACTGAAACCGATCAGTTTGAACCGGTTTTAGTTTGGTTTCGATTTTTTAAAAAAAATTGATTTGATTATTTTTTTGATAAAAATCAAATCGAACTGAAAATGATGACCCTTAGTTTTTTCTTAATATAAAAAGTATTCTTAAATCGGTTTTGTAAATCAATCAAAAATATTTAAAATATATATATATATATATATATATATATATATATATATATATAATGTCACTCCAACTCCTCTCGAAGGAAAAAATCGGCCATTGAATAAGGTTGTCTCCCAGCCACGGTCTGGACAGCTGAAATCCTCCCAGCTACTAAGAGAAATGATGACTTTAATTAATATTGTGTGCCGTAGCCAACGGGTACATAAACGGATCTTCTCTTTTTGACTTCTTCCCAAAATCACCTTTTTGAGCTTTCTGGAAAACAAGAAAAACGTTTTCTACAAAGTAGCGATATCAGAATGGTAATGTGACGTAAGCATATTAAAAATTTAAGATAATCTAAAAAGGTAGATTTAATTTCGAAAGATTATGAAACTTTAAAAAAAAAATGCTTAATCCGGTTTTCACTTAATATAATTTATAAATTACTACTTTTGATTGTAAATTATTTATAAAATGTCATAACTTATTTTTTACTCCAATTTCTAACATATTTTCAAATTATAAAAAAAATAAAAATTTAAAAAACAATAAGAATAAAAATATTAGGGAGCGGTACGATGAACAAGAAAGAAAAGAGAGACCGAAATGATGAAGAATCAAATAATAAAAGGGAATTTATATGGAAAAGAAAAATAAATAATATTTTTTATTTTAATTTTTCTAGTTTTGCAGAGAACCCTAACAATATAAAAATAAAAATAGCACACATAAAAATAAAAACAAGACTAGAAAAAAAAAGTCTATAAACAAAGGTACACAAAAAAACAAGAAGAAGAAGAAGAAAGGCAAAAAAACAATAATAAAAACAAACCTTATCTGTATAAGGGGGAAAAAAATATTACAGCAAATCGCTCTTTCTTTTTTTCCCCTCTTGCCAACTACTATTGAAACATCCTTATTATTGGCCTTCCTCTGCGATGGCCACACCGCCGTAGTTTTGTTCTCCACCCTACCACCAAAATCAACCCAAGTAATATTGATCGAAATCGATTTGACTAATGCTTAAATAGAAACTTTTGGGGCCACTTGATCTTTCCAGCCTTCCTTGTCAAGCTAGTCATGATCCTCCTCTTCTCTTACTCCTTCAATCAACAACACCTACCCATAGACTCCTCTACATTGTTATGATAGCCAAATCATGAGCGTGATGCCAATAACCCGGACAAAGAACAAATGCTACAAGCATAGTTTCTTTATTCCTTAAAACCTACCAAGATTCTCATGAATTACAACCCTAAATCATATCTAAAGAACAAAAATCACAAAGAAATCAATCTTTTTTCTAAGTTGTTGCTAATGAGTGACCACCATGCACTTATAATGCCCTTTCAATTTCTAACAGCTTTTATTTAGTTTTAATTGTTCTTAAATGTCCTTTTAAACCTTTAATCAATTTTTTTGATTAATTTTTTTAAAAAAATTATTAGATTGTGAGCTATGATGAATTTGTGTTTAGTTGATCGATGGATGAATATTCTTGTTGCTTGTGATTTAGGCATGTTAATTTATTTAAATGTTTTATAACTCAAAATTAACCTAGGATATGTAAATCATATTTAGGTTTCTTCTAGGATGTCGCATTAAGGGTAGCAATTTTTGTTTTGTAAATATTGATTTAGCATATACTTTTTTATATGTTTGTTTCTTTATATGATTTGTGTTTTTCTCATAACTCAAAATCATAAGTTCTAATGAGGTTGTTCTATGGATATCACACTAACAGATATCACACTAACAAATTCATGTACATAAATATCAATGTTGATTTTTTTTTGTTTTTTTTTTCATATTCATGTTGTTTGTTGATTTGTATTTTTTCCTCGTAACTCAAGATCAACCTAGGAATTTTAAATACTAATTAGTTTTTCCTAAAATATTATATTAAAGGTAAATAGGCTGATGTTATGTGTGTGAATCTCGTTATATGTTCTTTTCTATTTTGATACATTGAGTGAACTTAGGCTGGATCGATGTAATTCCATATAGGTCATTATAGTGAGTGGTAACTTTCAAGCCCATTTAGAAAATACAGAAATAAAATCAATTAAAACCCAATTAATCATTACAATCATTTTGGGTTCAAGGCCCATGTTTGGGAACTAAGGATTTAGCTTTATTACTATACCCAAGTCCCAGATTATTGTTCTAAGTCTTAATAATCTCATACTTTCAATAACCAAGGCACACGTAACAATTTAGGTGAAATATTAGCATGCATGTGTAATACGTGTTTTTTATTATTAAAAACAAACGTGAATGAACTTACCTTAGGTATGATGTTTTAGGATTATTTTAATCTTTCTTGTAGTATAACCAACCTCTTATCTAGAACTTCTGAACACTAGCTAGAGTTTTTATTTACCATAAAACAAGGTAAAGATTTCTTTTTTCTATTTTTATCATTTTTTCTTATATTTTTCATTGAGATGTTCCTAAATTGATCAATATATGTTGTTTGATTTTTACACTTTTTGTACAATTGTTTTAGTGTGCTTGCATTTTATGCATCATTATTTTTCATTATGTATTGTATTTTTTATATGTTTGAATTAGATAATATTGTGCCCATACATAACAATTTCTTCTACACACATTATCTTTAAATTAACATGGGGAACTAGTGGTGTTTTGATGGACATTGACATGGAAAAAACTTGTGAAACCACCAAACTCTTATGGATAGATAGTTTACCTGGTCACGATTAGCAAACTGATAAGGCTTTATCCAAGGCAATACTCTTTGCACCTTGTAAGTCTTAGTCTAACCTATTAGGTATGTTAACCAAACAACGAGTGGCTTTTTTTAGAACAATCTAGATAGTCAACTTATCCATACATAATGGCTATAATCTTCTCTTTGGGTGTCACCCAATGTTCTCACAAAAGGCTACTCCATTTATTTTTATGAATGTTTGTGTTTATACAGGTTTTTTTTATGTTTTTAAATGGAAAAAGAATAGGAGACAAACACAAGTAACATTTTAAAAGCTTAATCTTCTTAAAGTCATGGAAAATGAAGAAACAATTCTTCACAAGTAGAACTACCAAAAAGATATAGAAGTTGATAAGAAGTGAGATAGCTAGGATCACTCGTTTTCTTTAATCGACAGGAATCACAACAACTAATACCCAAAATCGATCTTATTTTTATAGGTTGTTGCCAACGCGTGACCATCATGAGCCTATCATGTTCGATTCCATTTGTTCCTGAATGTCCTTTCAAACCCTTCATGCATTAAATAAATTTTTTGATCAATTTTTTTTAACATGTTATTAGTTTGTGAGCTATGATGAATTTGTGTTTGATTGGTCGATGCATGAATATTCTTGTTGCTTGTGATTTGGGTATGTTAATTTATTTAAATGTTTTGAAAATTGACCTAGGAAATGTAAATCGTATTTAGGTTTCTCCTTGATTTTCATATTAAGGGTAAATGATTTTTGTATTGTAAATTTTGATATAACATATACTTTTTATATGTTTGTTTATTTGTGTGATTTATGTATTTCTCGTAACTAAAAATCGATCTAAGAATTGTAAATCCTAATTAGGTTGTTTTCTGGATATCACATTAAGGGTAAATGAATTCATGTATATAAATATCAATGTCATTGTTTTTTGTTCTCATATTCATGTTGTTTATTGATTTGTATTTTTTTCCCTTATAACTCAAAAATCGATATAAGAATTTTAAATCCTAATTAGATTTTTCCCCATATATCACATTAAGGGTAAAAGGGTTGACATGATATGTGTGAATCTCATTTTGTTGTATTGCATGTTTTGTTGCATTGAGTGAATTTGAGCTGGACTGACATGATCCCACACCAGCTCACTATAACAAGTGGTCACCTTCAAGCCCATTGAGTAAAAAACAAAATAAAATGGGCCAAAACCCAATTAATTGTTACCTTCCTCTCAGGTTTAAAACATATTTTCAAAAAGTAAGGATTGATCTTTATTATCAAGTCTAGATTTCAAATCACTACTATAAGCCCTAATAGACTCATACTTGCAATAACAAAACTCACATATCAATTTAGATAAAATCTTAGCATGCATGCATAATAATTATTTTTTATCATTAAAAACAAATATGAAACAGCTTATCTTAGATAAAGATGTTTTGTGGTGATTTTAATCTTTCTTTTAGTATAACCAACTATTCTCTAGAACTTCTAAAGAGTAGTTAGAGTTTCTAGTTATTATAAAATTAGATGATGGTTTATATATATATATATATATATATATATATATATATATATTCACCTTTTTTGCCTATATAGTTTCCCAAGATGTCTCCTACAACATAAAAAATTGGTTCTCCCTCTAGCTTTTGTTATTGATTGGAATCAGAAAAAAAAGTATGATATAAATGGAATTTATAATTAAATATAAATAGAAAGATTTAATTAAAAATCTTAAAACTTCATATACAAAATTGATTAAAAAATGTCTTGCAAAAAAATTGAGACTCCAATTATAGATATTTTTAAGGTTTGCTATAAACAATAAGCATTTGTTAACAAATGCTTTTGACATGTACTTTAAAATTTAAATAAAAAGTAGGGGTCATTAATAAAATAATATGATAAATAAAGAAGTAGGGTTATGAATGATCTTTAAAAGCTAGAATATACTAGTTAGGTGGCCAGTGGCATAGCATCACTGACCAATGTATTTTTATTCCAACGTAAGAAAGATGTCAAAATGATGTAAACAATTTTATAAAAAGAAAAACAAATCTAAGTTTCTGGTCATTGACTTGAATGAACTAAATAAGCTCGACTAATTTTATAATATGATCAGAGAATAAGATATCAACAACAAATAAAGTAAAAAATAAATCAACAATGATTCAATGCAAAATATGAATGCTTGTCAATATTATCAAAATATATCCTTACAATATTCTTAAAACGTGTAAATTATCTTATTTGTTAACAAAGTTAAAAATAAATAAGAATGAGATAATTGCATAGAAAGAAAAAAATTATGAATTCTCAATTCCCTGCAAATAACATGTTGAACGAGGAAATCAAAAAGAAAAAAATTTAAAAAAAATAAAAAAGAAATTGACTGAATAAAATTATTAAGCTCGAGCTTGTTCGAGTCAACACACTAAATCTATAACTTAGTCGTGAGACCAGGATAACCCGATGGAAAATAGACTGAATAAAATTATTAAGCTTAATTCTCAAACCAATCTAATATCGAAGGGTAAAATAAAAACAAAAATCAATGAAAAAAAGGTCTAAGTCAACTCTATTGAACCTGCTAAATTCATGACCCGGGAAATGATATCGGGATAACTTTATAGAATTGAAAGTTAAAAAGTAACGATTACCAATTTACAACGAACTCAATGTTGAGGGATGAAACTAAAAAAATAAAAATAAAAACTATTTTTAAGAAATGACCTAAAACAAAATAAAGCCAACCCAATCTAATCTTTGAAACTCGTGACACGAATCATGAGGCCGGATTACAGCATGAAACGCAAACCCGAAAAAACAATAATGTCAAATTCCTAACCAACCAAAATAATTAGGGATAAAATTGAAAAAATAAATTAAAAAAAAAAGAATCAATAAAAAAAATATAGATTTTAAAAGAATAAAAACTAAATTTGAAACAAAAATAAAATTAAATTATGAGAGATAAAATTGAAAAATAATTCCAATCAAGAAAGGGATAAGAAAAAATACAAATAACAATAAAAAAAAATAAGGATCAAACTTGATATAAAAACAAAAAGCCAAGGGATGAAATTGAAAAAAGAATAATTCAAAAAAGTATTCAAGACCATATGCATTAGAATCAAAAGAATGATGGTCTAATTTGATTCAATAAACAAATAACTAGACTTCTTTGTTTTTTTGCAATACCAAACATGTTTGTCAAAGAGGAAAAAGAGAATAGAGATGGAAGAAGAGATGTGCCGCCAGCACTCACTCGCCACTAGCTTGGTGGCACACGCCTGACCACCATGATAAGGGTGGCGAGGTGCATTGAACATCACCCCAAAAGACAGTGTTGAGAGTTTTCACAACGCTGAACGGCACGCGACAACTGAATTTTTATTTTATCAAAAACCCAATTACCCCTTACTCAATATGACAATTAGAAAGATCTTAAAATAAAATGGTAAAAGGGCCCTTGATTCCAAAGCCAAAAGAGTTTTTTTTAAGGGCGTTGAAGTAATTGAACTATGAAATTTTTTTTTAAGTCCAAAAAATTGCTTGACCTATGTTAAATATTTTTTGCTTCAAAGGTTAATTTAGTAATCATGCTATGCAAAAAAAAAAATATAAAAAAATCAATTAATCCTATACAATTTTGTTATGACAAATAAGTCTTATGAAAAAGCCCTTTGCATCCCTCAAACAAAGTTAACAAAGTTTGTCCTTCAAAGATAAAATAGTAATTTGTGCACAGCAAAATATGTGTGTAGGGTAAAAGAAAAAGTTCTTCCAGTTTTTTTTTTAAAATAAAATAAAATTGTAAAAGTGCTTGTGGAGAGGGAGTTTTGGAATAGTAAGTCAACAGCCAGCCAAGTGGCCATGTATAAAGAGGATTCAAAGAAAGCAGATGCCATGGTTTCTCCTTAGGATTCAAATCACCATTCCTTGGAATAATTTGTAGACTGATTGGCGCTAATAGATTATAGGAGTTGATTTTCATGTTGTAAAATGTCAAGATTTCTCCTTAGAATAAGTTTGCTATCCTGTGGGACAAAGATTGTCTATTCATGTTTTCCAAACTACCCAACTCAATTATTACGTTTCTACCCAACTTAATTATTACGTTTTGGACTTTGAATTCCTTTTTTTTTTTTTCCACATACTTCTTTTTTTTTTTTCAGAAAAACAAAATTGATACTAAACTAATTATTTTTAAAATTAAATCTATTGCCCTAAAAAGAATTATCATCCTTTAATCCTTTAGTAATAGTAATTTTCCACCATGTCTCATATTTGAGGTTCAAGTTAGTTTCTTAATAGTCACAAGTTTGAGTTCTCTCATGATTATTGAAAGCTTATATAATTATTAACTTTAAGACCTATAAAATTAGTCAAGATATACACAAACTGTCGCGAACATGTTAATAAAAAGAAAAAAAAAACCCACCATGCCAAATGCATTCAACAGGCACGAAGAGAAATGCTAGATTAATTATTTTTATTCAAATCATTCAAGTGATTTTTTCCAAACTACCCAACTCAATTATTTTTTTCTTATTCAAACCATTCACGTTCTGGAATTTGAATTCTTTTTTTTCCCCCACATTTCATTTTTTTTAAGAAAAACAAAATTAATACTAGATTAATTATTTTTAAAAATAAATCTATTGCCCTAAAAAGAATTATCATCTTTCAGTAATAGTAATATTCCACCATGCCAAAGGAATTCATCAGGCAAGAAGAGAAATGCTAAAACCGGTGCTTCGAGAAAAATAAAAGGCTTTCTTTGACGTGTCAAGTTAGAGAATCAGATATTTTGGTGAAGAACATGCAGCTAATTAAGCCATGATTTCTATTGAGCTGGTATGATGGAGGACCTGTCCCTGAGCACCGGCCATGAGATTCAGCTTCTTCAGATTTGGTTTGACTTTTTAGGCAAGCACCTATCAACTTACGGCAAGGTCAATTTGAAATAGAAATCAAGTACACTTTTTCTCACCTAATTTAGCAGCCCTATAAAGAATAGTGGTCGGGAAACAAGGATCACCAGCACGCACCAAAACCAAATCTAACAAATTTAACCATGGGGAATCGATCGCACAAGTAACTGAAACCATAAAAACAGAACAGAAACAAAGGAAAAGGAACAGTTCGCATCAAAGAACACTAAAAAAATCATTTCCGAATTTGAAATGGCCAGTGCAATACAGAATTCTGTTTTCAAGTGCAAAGAGATGCTCCTCTACATCATTCAACATCTTAACAAGTGAGGAAAACAAGTGAAGGAAAGGTGATATTAAGCATTAAATAAACTCCCACGTATAAAAACAGTTATAATCTAAGTGATTTGGTATTTTTGAGATCAGAGGCAGTTACCAAATTGCAAAACTTGCCAAACTAATATCAACAGAACTTGCATGGTATGCCAAACATGGTAAAGTACAAGTTGTGAAGCCTTGGAACGGATGAGTGATTCAGTCATTCCAATTTTGCCCCAGCCATGATTTTCACAAGTTCAATCGATTCTTGACTTCATCAACGAAAGCACTTAAAGGTACCTCTTCCTCTATTTTGGTCTCAAGGTTCCTTATTTTTACCTTCCCTGTCTCCAGCTCCCTATCCCTGACGAGTACCATCCATGGGATTTTTGAATCATTTGCGCGGCTAATGATCTTATCAAATCTTGTACTGACAACAAATTCAGCTTTCAGCTTGGCACTCCACAGCTTACTGGTCAGCTCTGCAGCTAGAGGTATTTTACTTTTGTTTCCCATAATGCCCAGCAGAACCTGGGTTTCAGTAGGCCGGGTTGTCTGCCAACACCAAAAACAACAGGAGAGTACATTAGTGCCTCCATTTTTTTCTGGACAAAAGAATGATGGTAGTTTCTTCAACGTGGTGAGCAAATAAAAGTTTACCTTCACAGAACATGGATCATATCAAGTGTCTTTGAAAATAGCACAAGTGATTTAATTTCAAGCATAAGCAGAACTTATAACATGTCATATAATGGAAGAATGTGCCACATCCAGAACAAAATATAGAAAAAATAAGTGCAGAGTTTCCATTACAAATGAAGATTTATTTCATGTCCCTGCCATGGTAGCATTAAAATGATTAATATATTAATTTGTGGCTTCTTGCGTTAGAAAAATAATGTTACAGGTAAATATGACTTATTTGCACTAAAGGGTGTATTTGATATTAAAGTGTCTGCATATGCTCTCTGGGCCATGGAGAAGTTATCTTAGGATCAAAATCACTTCTCTCAAGGTATTGGGCAAGCAATTGGGGGTAGCTATAGAAAAAACTCGCATGTTGATGATTGTTTGATCGATAGTCCTTGTACTTACAGATTGATGGTGAAAAAGAAAGAACATTAAATATAACTTAAAGCATTAGATTTGGGGGCAGTAGGCAATGCAAAGAAAAAAAGCATTGATTGTGATGCGCAAGTGTTAGTGGGTGCAAATGTGGTAAAACAATGAGGACTGAGGGAAAATTATGAATTCCAGAGAAATAGAATCTTATGATAAAATCAGTTCATCCCTACTTTTCATTCTAATGTGAACAATCTCACACAATGGGGGAGGGATTCTTAACAAAAATCCAGAAAAGTCTGCTACCTGGTTAAATAGATTTATTTGATGTAGAAAGAAAGATTCTAATTCTTCTCAATAATAACGCCCTTCTCCAAAAACATTGCTTATTTCATTAACATTCACTGAACTCCGACAGAAGAAGTTTAGTAATCATATGATATAATATGTGGTCTCTATGATTTTTCACAACTGAATTCTGACACAAGTTCAACGCTAAATGATGACAACGAAATATTATGACCTTTTACACCAGATATGTAAGAATGACATGCAATGCTATTCTCACCTCATTCCGGTCCTTCTGCAGCTGCTCCATTATAGCAAATACTCGCTCGATGCCAAGACTGACCCCAACAGCTGGAACTGGTTTTGAACCAAACATTCCTATAAGGTTGTCATATCGCCCCCCAGCAGCAATTGAACCGACCTGGTGGCAAAAATATTTAGTAACCATTTAAATTTGAGAGACAAAATTGCATTTATTGACAATAAGGAAAATAATATTAAAAAGAGTCAAGTAGAAAAGAAGAGAGAGTATGTGTCTGAACAATGAGCTACTTTTGGTATTTGTGATCAAGATAAGTGCAATACACAACTATGAATAGGCATGGGTGTGATTCCAAGAATCCTTTATATTTTCCAGGTTAATCTTAATACCAAATCTAACATGTCAAAATTTCAAAGCATTTCACAGGCTCGAATGTAGGAATATTAGATGAAAAATGAATTACACCTTGCTCAAAACTAAATGGAACAAAGAAAAACAATTTCGAATTCACCAACTAAAACCAATCTCTAGCCGTTCCATCTTGCCTTAAGCCCCAACCAATCAATGCTAAAGTTTCACAGCACATCAATTCTAAAGTTTCATGGCACTCATAGAACATTCTAGTGTCAATTCCCAAGCTTAAAAAGCCAACCCAGCCTTCTTCCCTTCATGTTCTTCCAACTTTCTTAACATTCATCTTTTCATACTAAAATGAACTTATATGAGGTCTACTCTAAACAACACAGTTATGGAATGCAAAGTACAAAGAAGAACTACATATGCTTAACTGACAACTCCCAATTTATCATTACTTAGTTTAGAGTTCTGATCCCACTCTTAATCATTACCAAGATTTTCAGATTTTTCCAGAAATTCAGAAAGCATAGATCTTAACACAAGGAACCAAATTTAATTAAAGCTCTTCCCAACACCAAATATCAAGCTCAAGTTCAAGACACGACTATGAACCCTTGTCAAAGGTTGAATGATAATGTACCCTTTAGAGGAATCATTACCAGCATACTCTGCGCATCAGACACCCTATTTATAGATTATTGGAAGCTCATTTGACACAAGTGGGTTATCAAAAACTGGTATCTGCAGATTTAATTTGCATTATAAAATTAATAGCAATTGGTCCATGGGTGAAAATCAATTACACAACTACTTTGAAATCATCATTGATCATATAACTCTACATGCATTTCTTTGGTTTCTTTTCTTTTTCCCTTAACGAAGAAGATTAAGGAGTTGAATATAAACCTAGCATCATTAAGGATGTCAATATTCTCCCAAACTTTTCATAGTTAGAATATCCTCCAGATAATCTCATGATTTTTACTGGATAATGAAAAAAAATGAAATGGAACATTTGATTATTCCTTAAAAAGATTTGGTTTGTTTGAAAGCTAATTATAACCACTGTCTATGAGGGCACACCTTAGACTCTATATTTTTATGAGAGCGCATTGACTAATAGAACTTGGAAAAAAATTTATGAGTGCATCAATAAACTCCTTGCTAATTTGATCAATCCCTTCACATCTCTATCTAAAGTTTATTTGATTAAAGCTTCTCACTTGAGAGAAATTTTTATTAAACTTTAATAATGTGCCATTATTGAAAATTATGCTGGGTTCACTAATGGTATATGCATAGAACAAATAAAAACAGATCATATTCTAATCACTTCACAGTTATTATTCATGTTCTCAATGATTTTCAAATAACTAAAATCCCATCGTAACTTTCTTAAAAGTAACATGCACTAAGCACCTCCTCAAACATTTTAACAAGTAAAGACAGATCATATTCTAATCACTTCACAGTTATAATTCAGGTTCTCAATGATTTTCAAATAACTAAAATCCCACCCTAACTTTCTTCAAAGTAACATGCACTAAGCACCTCCTCAAGCATTAAAATGTGGAACTAGGAGAGTTTAAACAATGAAAACCAACTTTACGTCTAATATGAGATGGTAAAATTCAAGAAAAGGTCGCATAAAAATGATTCTTTACCTGTGTAGTCCCTTTAAAAACAGCTTCAAAAATGACTCCGGTATAATAATCAAGCCCTCTGGCAAGGCTTAAATCAAAAACCACTTTGTCAATGCACTTTGATCTTTCAAGAGCATCAAACAAAATTTCCAACTCATCCAGTGCACGACTAGAAGAAGCGTTTTGTAAAAACTCACTGCCTTCCTGTTTAAGCTTTGATAATAATTCCTTAGGAGAATCCTTTTCCTTCACAAAAGTACCAATTCTGTCTGCTGTCTCAACAGCTAACCCCTTCTCTTCCACCTAGAGAACATTTCGAAGGTCATATTGTGAAACAAAACAAATATTCATTTAAGGCTCATGTCTAAACATACAATTGGTATACATTTAATACAAAGAGAAACAAATAGATTAACAATAAACATTAATCAAGTGTAGCATAAAAGGAGCATAAAATAGATTCAAGATACTGATGGGAAATTACTTATATAGGAAAAATAAATTCAAGGAAACAGAAAGGTGTATACATGGGCATAAAATAATTTTAAAAAAAAAAAACTTAAACTATGCAAGTGCAAACATACCATCTACAAAGTAGACAATCTCAACACTGAAAATGCACTTCATTAATTTACAAAAACAGCCAAAAGAACCAACAAATAATTGTCAATCTGGCATGTTTCAGTCATAAATAAATGGCAATAATAAATAAGTGAAAAGATGTCCCCTTACTGTATGAATAGAATATAAAGTCAACCAGCTACATATGAATAGGATCAGATACATATTCAAGCTTGTCATATACCCTTACCATTTCTTTCTTAACCTGCTCAAATGATTGCTTGTCCAGTTTGTCAATACTTGAACAAATGGTTCGGAATTTTTCAGGAGGCACTCCACATATTTCCAACATACCATCCAACAACTTCCGATGGTTTAATTTAACCTGATTAAAAACAGATAAAGAACACCTAGTCAACAAGCACTTAGATAGACAGCTGGTGGTATACTTAAATTGTGGGGTAATCAGCAAGAAGACAAGCCAAAGCAGCCAATGTGACAAATAAGGAAACAAAATAAAAAGGAGATCCTTAAGAATTTGCATGCCTGACACATTCTACACCCCTTAAAGGTCTATCACCCTGTAGATAGACAACAGGTGGTGTACTTAATTGGGCTCTATATTTATTAATCAAGCAACCAAGCCAACTATTGGCTGTTTTCAGATGACTTGTCTCTATGTAAATAAGAGAAGAATTCTCCTTTAGATAGATAGAGACCCAACTTCTGGGGCATTGAAAGAACATCAGACACTTAACAACGAATTATTTGAGCCGTCAGCCAAATTCACCAACCTCAACATTGACTGATGCAGGTGCAATCAAAGGTACATTTATTAGAATAATACTTATGGGTAACTAAGATATAGTTAGTGATAAATTTGATAAATAGCTTTACTGTTTTTGTCAACATATCAACAACTTCAATGACGTGCATGTTTTAAAATGTTAACACATTATTTAGCTTTACCATTGACTAATGCAGGTAGAATCAAAGGAGCATTTATTAGAATAGTACTTATGGGTAACTAAGATATAGTTGGTGATAAATTTGATAAATAACTTTACTGTTTTAATCAACGTATCAACAACTTCAATGACATGCATGTTTTAAAATGTTAACACGTTATGTAACATCCTATAAAAGAAGACATATTGGTTCAATTATTATAGAAAACTGGATGAAAGAATGTATGACTAAACAGTTAACATCTACATGTGAAAGAATGAAACCATCACAGGCTATATAAAATTCAACATCACAAGTACAATTAAAGAAATGATAGATCAGCCAGCATGAATTACCTCATAATCTCCAATGTCTAGCTCATCAAGCAATTCTGTCAAAACCTTCACTATCTCAAAGTCTGGTCCCATTTCTTCATATTGACCAGCAATATCAAAGTCACACTGATAAAATTCTCGGTATCTTCCTTTAGATGGGTTATCTCTTCTGTATACCTTAGCTATTTGATACCTTTTAAACGAAGTGATACCATTCATAGCCACATATCTTGCAAATGGAACAGTCAAGTCATACCGCAGAGAACAAAGCTCTCCACCCTGCAAAAGGTTGAAAAATCTATTTAATTTCCCAATAACTACGAATAATTCAAACCAGTTTATTCATACAAATGATCAAATGAAGTAAAAACTAGTTCATCAAAAAACCAAACCAGCCAATGGGTAAAACCAAAGTATAGAAATGAAATAATAAAATAATTATATAATTATGCAAATTCAATCAGAAATGAACCACTGCCCATGATTTGAAGAAACAAAAGAAAATTCCAAAAACAGGCAATTAGAATCCCAAGAAAAGGGCAAAACTACAGTTTCGAACTGTAAGAACAAAATTTTCCATCCAAACTACTCCTTTTCAACAGAAGTTCCATGCATTAAAAACAAAAGGAAGGAAGGAAGAAAAATCAATTTGGAGATATTTCAATTGGGTAAAAAGTCCATTTTAACCATTTGGACACCAGCCTACAGAAACAAAGCTTGAAAGTTAAAACAGATTCACTTATACCTCACATTAACTGCAAAAGTCATTAAGCATATTAGTCCTGAAATTAAACACCACTTCACCTGTTTAATTTTCTTGTTTTGGCAGATGCATTAAAAAGGCTTAGACATACTCATTCAGAGAGACAGACACACAAACATAAGCAATGGTATAACAATTACAGCAAAACCGCAATATCAATTGTATCAACTAATAATCATATATTACCTGGTCGGCGAGATCATAAATTAATTTTGAATCCTCCCCATATTTTCCCATGAGAGTCTCTCTCAATTCAAAGGCAGGAGTGTCAAGGGAAGTGGCACCATGCCTCTTGAAAACATCTGCTATGATTGAAAATGCTCTTTCTCTTATCACCATTTGTTCATTTGCAAAATCACGAGTACCCTGATACATAAAATGATATGCACAAAATAAGACTGCTAAACAAAATAGGATTGCTAAACTTCATTCAAAGCAAATTAGAAGCATGATAACAGTTAGACAACAGAAAACAAAAGATATCAATTATCATAAATAAACAGAACATTCAGAAGTTAATTGAAGTGTAGAAGGGAAAAAATATGTCACAGATAAAAATTTTCCTAACACAATAATATCCATCAAAATGGACAGCCACTTCTAAATATATAATTACGAATACATCTATGCCCCTACTATTGGATGGTAAAAATGCAATATAATCTTTTCAGATTTAAAAAACGATTAAAGTCCAGAGAAGGAAAAGCAACAATCATAGAGAATACATGAACTTGAGTATGTGATAATACTAAGCTGTTCACTTTGTTTGAAAAAGTTGTTCTCGCATCCTACTGCATAACTGACAATACCATAAAATCCCTAAAACGGCATATATTATTTTGATACATAAATCCTAACTTGTTTCCACATTCAAGCATTCACCGCATTTAAAAAGAATACTGTGCTTTAAGTTATCAATTAAAAAAACGAAAAATATGGCAAATATGCAACTCAGAGAGAATTGGAAAAAACTTCAAACTGAATCGCCTTCGAAAAATATGTCTAGTCTATCTATCCCAAGTTTCCCATGCCAAACCGTGAAGTGAAATTCATTACCTTTGGAAGCTTAGGAAGTCTTCTACTTTCATTTCTTTCAACAATCTCCTTTACTTTCTGCACGAATTGATCAAACTCTGGTTGCTTTGGGCTAAAAAAAGACGAAAGATTCTCAACCCATTTCTCTAATATGTCCAAACTATCACCAGAACCCCCTCCAACAATCTGCAACCTATCTTTAATTAACTGCACAATCACACTAGTCCCTTTCCCTAAAACTGTCTTCTTTTTCTTCTTCTTCTCACTTTTCTTGTCGACTTTTGCCTCCCCTCCATTCACTTGACCACCAATTCCACTCATCAACTCAACACCCTCAAGAGCAAAAAACGCAGTTATCTCCTCCCACGCAACAATCTTCCATACAATCCCCAACAAACCATACACTCCATACCCAAACATTACATAATCCTCCTCGACAAGCAAATCAGTAACTGCCTTGTATCCGTTCATCAAATCATCCCTGCTAGGACATTTCTTCTCATACAAACTCACCAACCCGCTACTCAAAACCTCATTCCCCATCACATCCAAATTCATTTTAACCCGACACAAACTACTCTTCCCCAAAAACAGCAACGCCACTGCCAACCCTGACACCGTGGTCCCCACTGCCTTTCCAGACCCACCGCTCGATCCTTTCACCCCTGAATTCAGCTCAACTCGAACCATTGTATGCAACGCCTTCACCAACTCCCTCAACCTCCCATTAACTTTCGGAATTTCCGAAACCGCCTCACTCTCTCCTTTCTTATTCGAATCATACCCAACAAGCAAAACCTTCATATCACTCGCAACCGTAGCTGCCTCCTTATCAACAAACCCATCACCACTATCCACACCGTCAAACGACCTGACATCTGCTTTCACCGCCTCACACGACAACGCAGCAACGGCATCATCAACAACACCCAACCCCATCCCTTCATGATCCAAAATCGCACAAACCCCATACAATTCCGCATTGGATACCTCAATGACAAGTCTCTCCTCCTCAGTCACCTCAACATCCAACCCTTGGGCTTCACTTCCAAATTTATTCGAATTTAGGGTTTCTGCGATCAAATTAGGGAGAAACGTACGTACATTAGAGGAATTCGTGTAGTGAAGGAGCTTATTGAGGAGGACAGTAAGGTAAGCGCGAGTTTCAATTAGGTTCGAGGCTTTATTGGGGATTAGAGAGATCGACTGGAGTGGTTTCTGAGGGTTTCTGTTTTGATTAGTGAGTCTATCGAGTGCTGATGAGTCAATGCGTACCAGAGCGTGGCCTGTGGCGATGGTGTAGACGGAAGTGGAGGTTAAAGCAGAGCCTTTGCCTCCAATGGTGATTATTTTTAGCTCATCTCTATATGCTGCCATTGCTGGAGCTTTTGAGCGTATGAAAGAGCGGAGAGGGTGTTGTCTTGTGGTGGTGTAAAGGGAGGAGAGGGGTGGCGTTAGGGTTTTATTAGATTTTAACTGCTGCTTTATAATCTGTACGATGTTGAATAGAGGAGTGACTGATTCGTAACCCGCGTTATGCCGAGCCGAACCAAGCTTTTTTCAAGTAAGAAAGATGCTTAAGTAATTGTAGCATTTTTTTTTTTTTTTTTTAAAAAAAAGCAAGAGGAATCGAAGAGTTGGATAATTAATTTTATTGGTTTTAATAAGCTTGATAAAAAAAAAAAGACAATAATATTAGATAAATCTAACAAAAGAGTCTACCTCTCTTAAGCCGTGAAACTTACAACTCAATATATAAAATTAAGATAATTTTATAAAAAAAATTAATTATAAATAAAAATCTAAGAAAAAACTAAGTTAATTAAAACTACCCTTTCAAACTCATTATCTAAGTTTTGAGATCAAAATTATCCTATAAAAAACAAATCTGAAAAAATCATGAAGTCAAATTTCTAATGAACAAAATAACAAGAAATGAAATTGAAAAGGAAATTTTCAATAAAAAAATCTAAAACAAAACAAATAGCAATTAGAAGAATAATGATCAAATTTAACATAAAAATAAAATGAAATAAAATGCTGAGGATGCAATTGAAAAATAAATTCAATAAAAAAAATGATTTAAAAAATAATAACAATTAAAATAATGGGGTCCAAATCTAAAAAATAAAAAAAAAATCAAAGAATGATAAAATTGAAAGAAAATTCTAATTCTATGAATTTTTTAAAATAAAACAAATACTAATAAAAAAACATGGACCAAATTTAAAAGAAAAACAAATTGAAAGGCAATTCAAAAAATTATAGGGTCAAGCGTGAAAATCGAGGAGGATAGAGAAAAAAAAATAGGTCGTCAATACTAAATCGGAGATCGGTCGACCACACACGCAATCTAGAGATGGAAGGGCCACTGTGATGATTCAAACAACATAATAAAAGAAGATATTTTATTGTTAGACAACATCGTACGTGCCACTCAAAAAACATGAATGTAGCCATACATGTATACATGAACAATATAAGTCATAAACCTTTAATATTAAATAATCTTTTATATCTGCTAAAATATCAAATTGGCTTTGATCCACCTCTGTAATAACAAAAGAACCAAAAAAAACCAAAAAGCTCATTGATGCAAGTTAATGAAAAATCTAGTTCAAGAGATATGTAATCAATTTACTTCGCTATTAAAAAGGAAAAGTCAAAACAACCCCTTCACGCCATTTCAATATTTTTTGCTATAAAAATATGTTAGTTATTTTATTATGAAAAAAATTACAAAAATACCTTATCACCTTCAATGGTTGAACTATTTTTTTATTTTTTTTTGCTAAAAAAAACAAAAACATCATTTTATCGTTTTATTCTACAGTGTTAATAAGTCTATAACTATAGTGAACGTCGCTATAATATTTTCTCTGCTCATATTATTTATTTTTTAATATTATTTTTTTACACCCGAGTCATATAATTCAAGAATAAAATTTAATCTTGATTAAAAATAAATAAAAAATAGAGCTAATTTAAAATATGCTTATTATTGAATTAAAATAAATTTTATCTTCTAAATTTTATATATATATATATATATATATATATATATATATATATATATATATTCACACACACACTCTCCAAATGGGGACCTTTTTATATGTCTATCCATGTCACTAGTCATTTAAAATTAATTAATAATTACTAAAATCAAATGAAAATTAATAAAATAATTAAACCAACTGGAGTTATTTTTACTGTTTATATGAATAAATAGTGAAATTGAATATTTAACTGACATTTTTTTCTTTTTCTTTTATTTTATCCTTTTTTATTATTATTTTTTTCTCAATTTCATCCTTCAATAGTTTTTTTTTAAATTTATCTTCATAATTTATTTCGGTTTACTTTCTATGAGGTTATTGCAATCTCAAATAAACATTTGGATATTTGATTTATGCTCAATTTTACAAGCATCTATTTATGTTATCTTTTTGTTATCATATAATTAAGTAAATAAAGTTTATGAAAAATAAAGTTATTAAAATCAATGGAGTCCATAATTCGGGTCAAGGTTTGGTGGCTTAAGTCATGAAATCTGGGTCTATCCAATATAACATCGTCTCAAATTTAAAAGAAATGTTATTTTGAATTTTTTTTTAAAAAAAAGTTAAACCATGCTTTTTCCTATTACCTGAATTGTCTTTGGACCTACTAAGTCGACTATGTCATGTTAAGTAAAATCCCGCATAGTTTAATTTTAAACACAGTCTAAGTAATGAATAGGTTCTAAAGGTTTCGAGGTTGACCCGCTTAGATAAGTTTAATAACAATGACAAGTAGCTTTTTGCGGTCTAGACGCTTATTTTTCCATTCATTTTTTTATCTGATCTATAGCATAGAGAAAGACTATAAACTAATAATTATACTAAAACAAGAACCATAACATAATGTTATCTCTTTTTTTAAAATCTTTTTTATCTTTACTGTAATGTCATCATTTAATTCAAGTCTTATGGTTTTCCTTTCCTTTTCATTAATGGCCTTAAATGGCTCTTTATTGATAATTTTGTTAAAAGGAGAACATGTTGAAGATTGTATTTCTTGAAGAAGAAGATACTAAAACTGACATTTAAACATGTCATCTTTAGGGAGTGTTTAGAATTATGATGGTATTTTTAAAATAATTTTTCGTTTGAAAATGTATTAAAATAAATTTTTTTAGTTTTTTTTTAATATCAGCATATCAAAACTATTAGAAAACTCTAATAAAAACATCAATTTAATGTCTTTACAAGCCAAAAACACTTTTGGAAAGCATCTAAAAATATAAACAAAAGTTGTATCAAACACCCTCTTCTTGGACAGGTTCTCACTACCAAACCAATCAACACCCTTGTTTTTAAAGACGTTATTAAGATGGTTTATTGATCACTAAAGGGATTTTAAATGCAAGATTATTGTTATAATCTAATTTTTTTATCCCTCTCAGATATCCAAAAAAAGTATTTTAGTCAAAAATAAAAAAAGATATTTCAATACATATACACACATATTTCAACAAACTAAAAAACCGAAAAGAAAAGAAAATGAATTGAAAAAATTACAACCAGAGGTGAAAATGGGGAAGAAATATTAAGAAAAAATTTGAAATTGGATAAATAATTGAAAATTGGTAAGTAAAAAGCCAATTTGGAAAAAAAGCGCCAGCATTGAGGATCCAATTTAATAGTGAAATTGAAAAGAAATCGAGAGAAAATGATTGGAATTAGCTACATAACTGAAAATTGGAAAGTCAGTGATGAAATTGGAAAAAGGCACTAATATTGAGGAACCTTTTTGCTAACCTTTGAGTTGCATATTAATATTTTATGTATTATATATTTTGTACAATCTATTTTTGTAAACAAATTATAATTGTAAATGCTTGAGAGTTTGGATAAACTCTTAACATTGGTGATGTATTGTCACAAAGGGAAAAATCTTAAAAAAAAAACATCTTCAAGTGATGTAATTGTTTGGTATAGATTCATCAAGGGCATTGTATCTTTCACTTGGATTAGTAAAATAGTACAATACTCAAATACAGTTTGTACTTCAAGTATGGATGTAGGCTTATCAAACCACGTTAAAAACCAAGTTTGTAATCTCTCTTCCCTTTTCTCTTTACTTTAAGCACTTTAATTATATTACTAGTTATTATATTATACGTGTTTAGTGTTTTATTTGCATTATTTGACATAATTAGTGGAACACTTAATGCACCCCTTTTAAGTGTTATTGTTGTCTTAATCATAAAACAACAATTGGTATCAGAGTTTAGTTCTCATATATATAATGTTCAATATAAAGGAGCATCTACCTCTAGGCTACCTTTTTTTAATGACAATGATTATGTCCATTGAAAAGCTATGATTATTATATATCTTCAATTTATTGATTATGATTTATGGTTATTTATTAAAAATGAACTTCACAAACCTACTAAAATTGAAAATGATATAATGATTTCTAAATCTAGAAGTGAATATACCAACAATGATAAGAAGTTGTTTTTTTTTTTTTATAGATGTTAAAAATATAAACACTTTATATTATGCCTTTATTAGTAGAAGTGAGTTTAATTGAATATCATCTTGTAAAAATGCTAAAAATATATCACATGCTTTAGAAGTAACTTATGAAGGTACTAATCAAGTTTAAGAATCTAAAATTGATATGTTTGTACATCAATATGAATTATTCAAAATGCTTCCAAATGAAACTATAACTATTACTCATAATTTGGATGCTCTTGGTAGGATTTATACTAATGTTGATATTGTGAACAAAATTCTTAGGTCCTTACCAGAGTATTATGAAGTAAAGGTGACGACAATCCAAGAAGCTAAGGATCCCACCAAACTTTCATTAGAAATAGCTTATTGGTTCATTAATGACTCATGAAATCACCATAGAAAAACAAGAACTAGAAGAGAAGACAAAAAAGAATTTGGCATTTAAACCCCTTTAGGAGATAGTGATTGCTATGCATTTGAATACTAGCTCTTTTATTTTATATTTTTCAAGTGTTATGTACTGTACAGAAAATAATAGGTATAACATTTTATTTATAGGAAAATCTGATAACTCTATAAATGATAAAATATCAATTTGCCTCCAAAGTAATATCACATATTATTTCTAGATAATTTTAGAAATTTATTCAATCAAGTCCCTGCTTGATTCTAACTCTAGAATTGTAATTCCCTAAATTAATTACATTCTAGTCATAATTTCTAAAAGTTATTTACAATCAAGTCATACTTGATTAATCATCCCAATTTAATTTCTGACAAATTGTTCTTTTGTGTGTGACCCTTTGAGTTCTTTAATAAGTTAACTCAAATATAATTCACAATCCTAAATAAAATAGGAATAAAAAATTAAAAAATATTATCAATTCAATAAATGATTAATTTATATTTTAAAATCAAATACAATGTCTAGCAACGTGTCGTCAACAATGTTCTAATTTAGATATTATAGCATAAAATATATTTACTCTGCCAAATCATATTTATTTTCAATACCATAGTCATTGATCTTTTGAATAAGATTTGAAACTTTTTTCAAATCTCATTCCACTTTTCACAAGGATTTATAACTAATACTATTTAAGAATATATGAAATATTTTCTTTAATTCATATAAGGTGATGAATCATCTCTTGATTATTCAAATACCTTCATATAATTTATGTTATACCTAATAATTGCTCGTTTGTTACCCTTGATCAGGACAATATGTAGCAGGATCACAACATAACATTCTCTAAATAAGATAACTTAATGATCTTAAATCTAATGACCACTTACACAACCATCACATGAGTCTTTTCACAGACACAAATGATCTCTCTATATTGAATTATCATGTGGGTTAGTTCATTGTACAAGTCATCTGACAAGGACTTACATATTAGTTCTAGGTTATGAGAACAACCAGTTCATTTCATAAAGGAAAGAATATAATATGTACCAATCTTAGTGGCTTCAATTAAAGTGTAGTCTTAATGGAACATTGACCAGAAATATTTTGAAACAATGCTTTGATACTATAAGAATTACATAATTATAACAACTTTATTATTTCATTTGCAAAGTATTTTTGTTCCAATGACTTTGTCTTTACTCTAGATTTATTAATAAAATATTTGATGAATATTAAAGATAAATAAAGTTTTATTAAAAAATAAATATGTTTATATGAATAAAATCAATGTCACGTGTAACCAATTGATTGGCTATAAAACATATACACTAACACCATAACCTTTATCATTGTCTAAAGATATAGTGGCAAAGCAAGAAACAAAAGACCTTGAGCTAGAGAGAAATACAGAGTATAAAAGAGAAAGAAAAAAAAAGAGTTTTTGAGATAGAAATGGAGGTGGTACGAGCTAGAAAGTATTAGAGGCAATAAAAAAAAACTAAAAAAAAGAGAAAATTGACCATAACCAAACCAATCCGTTGCCCAACCACTATTTTTGTCATCAATAGCCACCTCAGTGGCTCTTCCTTATCTACGACTATCCCTAATATAAGGCCTTATTTTTATTTTTTTTTATACTATGTTTTCGCATGACTATTATGTTCATCCATTTTTTTATTTTGATTTTTTTTCTCATAGCTTCGCAATAATGTTAGATTCATTTATAAATTATATTGTCCCCATTATAAAATATTAATTATAAAAAATCAGTAACTTTTTGCTAATGCAATTTTTTTTACTGAATTAATAATGGAATCAACTTTATTTTATAATTTTTTTTGTCACCATTATACATATTCATGTATGTAAAAAAACTCATTTTTGGAAATCAACAACTTTTCATTCATGCATTATTTTATTTTATTTTATTTTTGTTGGCTTCAAAATGATGTTATTAGTATTTCATAAAACCATGCTGTCACCTTTTTTCACGTATGCACGTGTGTATAAATATTTATTTTTAAAACAAGAAGAGAAATTTTATTGATGAGTTTTGTCAAGTTTGAATCATGTTTTTTTTATTAACGCTTAATTTTAAAATAGTTAGACTAACATGTCTCCTAGGTTATAGGACTCAAGATAATCTTAGCTCAATGTTTTAAGCTTGAAACAAGAAAAATATGTTGATGAGTTTTTCATCAAGTTAAAATCATCCATTGATTAAAGTTTTATTTTATTGTTAGGTTGATGAGTCTTCTATTTTTAGATATCAACATAGGCCTTGCGTGATGTTTTCAACTAAAAATTTAAAAAATTAAAAAAATCATCGATATATGAGACTTATGATGTTCTCAACAATAAATAATTGTGAATGTGCTTGTAAATAATTTAGATAATTAATGGTGTGAATAAAAAATTAAATTTAAGAGAAAATACATAGTTAAGGTAACTTTTCATTGAAAAAGATGCGGTAAAAGTGATGTCTATTTTATAAAAAAAAATATTCAACCCTTTACTTAGATCTCTGAAACTAGTGTATATTTTAGAATTATTAGTTTCCTTAAAAATTAGGTGAAGACCCCATTTTTTCATATTTCTTTTTAATTTTGAGGGTTCTAATTTTTGTTGGCTAACGACAACATGACGACTATACTAGGAATTAGGGTTAAGTCTATATGCATATGTTTTATCTTTTATTTTCTTTATTGTCATTTATTGATGAATATTTATTTATTTTATTTTCATTAATTTTATTTATTATTTTATTGCATTTATTTTAAGTCTACTAGATTGAATATGCATGCATGTTATTCTTGAGTTTTCACACATTTCACAAAAAACCACCAAAACCTCTAGACTCGAGTTTGTCCTTTTAAAAATTAGATAGGAAGATTTAGATGGTGAGTGTGACTTATATTCACTGATGTTAATTTGAACTTTAATGCAGATTGGAACTCACCTTATGCTTTAGATATTGTAGAGTTACTCTCTTACTTTGTTGTATAAGGTTTGTTTCACCTTGACGAATACAAGAATCTCTATATTAAAAAGAAAAAATAAAAATAACGGAGTCATTACCTGGTAATTAAAAGAAATTAGTAATTCTAAAATATAAATTGGTTTTAAAAATTCAGGTATTGGATTAGTTATGTCTAAGGAAAGATCAATGACACCCTTACTGTATCATTTCAAATGAAAAGTTACCTTAAACTTAATCATAATTTATTTTTAAAAAAATAATATTGGTTTTTAAAAATAAAAGACTTGTCAATAAAAAAATATTTTTATGTTAACTTCTAAAAATAAGCAATTTTATCAATTTTAAAAATTTCAATTTTAATAGTTAAAAATAAATAATTTTATGGATTTATGATAAATCTTGATGTTAATCCTTGAAATCAAGATTTTGTAGAAAATTTGTACGTCAATCCCTAAAAAGGATGAAAGAATTTTTTTTTTATGTCAATAACTAAAAGATTTTATTTTTCTATATTATCGGAGGTTCAAATTTAAGTTAATTATGGTGATTGATGTTATCAGTTTTTCTTCCGCCATGAGCATAATCAAAGCTGGTCAGGTTATTGAATCATCATCCAGTTCAGAATTGCCGATAAGACCTCCAAAACATCATATGATATATTCCACTCCTTGAGAATCCTTTACAGCACCATCCGATTAATCTTCTACATGGGCTTTCCGACCTATCTTTTACAGTGAAGGAGGGAAGCGTTCGTGACGGTACAAATAAGAATCCAACTCTGAGATTGCAGGCATGTTCCCGGAGATCGAATAACAGTATCGGAGCATCAATCAAATCCCGGCAATCAAGTTAGTATCAACTCCCGTTCTTTGTTGTCCAATTCAGGCTTGGAGTTATGATCGAGATGAAGATCTTATAACATTTTGATTGCTTGTAGAAGCATGCATCATCTCAAAATATAAGCATTCAGGGAGAAATTATGAGCAACGCTTCTGAGCTGGTAGAATAGGGTTTTATAAAAGGTGTGATGAAGAGTTTGGATTCTTGCTCTCTGTGGATTCGATGGATTATAAAAACCTTTTTAAAATTGTTTAACATCTCTGTTATAATATAATAATAATAACAATTAACAAAAGAATCATGAAGGGCACGGCCAAGAAAAGAATTTGCTTGACATCTCTGTTATAAAAAAAAAAAAAAAAAGAAGACCAGCCACTGTTGACATTGAATGATGATCGACATATATATCTACCATGGGAACCTATTTCACCTCTCCTTCTAACTCATCTCAAGAACATCCGAGCAGAGAATCATGTCATTTGCATTCAATTCCTCAACGAGTCACCAGCATTAATTAACAAGCATTTGTAGCAAAACTTCGAAGGTTTATCACCATAACAGTAATATCATCAATATTGCCTCTGCTTAAAGACATATCTACAAGCTTTTTGCATGACTCTGTTGAATTCTTGCCTCTTAAAATTATGTCAACTGCTTCTTGCTCGTTTACCTGCAAAATTCCCACAAAATAATTAGTCATTCCCTGAAAAAAAAAATTCCTTTGTGAATGGTATAAGATTTTTTGTAATTCTATTATATATTTGTGTGGTTTCTTGGGTCATAAAAACTATATATAAATAGATAAACGTACCTTATCCCATAGACCATCAGATGCCATTATCAAGAACTGGCAATCAGAAGTCAATGGAACCCTTTTGATCTCAGGTTCAGAGATTATCCATTCTTTCAAATGCAAGTCTCCAATTGCTCTAGAAACGGCAATGGATCCATGAACTCTCCAAATTCCATTGCGGCAATGGAGAAAACCACCCTGCATTAGTTGATGTTTAACTTGGCTAATTAGCCTCTTGCTAATACTCATATGGAAACAATTAACTGAAGGTTAATTTAGCTTTGATTTAATGTATAATTAATTAACTTACAGAATTCTCAATGCGCAGGCGCTCATCTTCTCTGTTAACTCTATGATCAATTGTTAATACATCAGCTACTCCATTCCTGCTTAAAACTACTCTACAGTCACCTGCATTTGCAGCATGTAATTCTCCATCTTTCAACAGCACAGTCGCTGCGCAAGCTCCACTGCTAACACCCTGCATGTGTATAAATCCAATTAAATAAACTACGCATGTTTAAATGCAACTGGAACATTGCAAGGCTAGTTTAATGCATTCTTTTAATGAGATACGTGAAGTCTCAAAGTATCTTTACATCACCAAGGTCGGCATAGTATGTTCGAAGAAATGGCACTATTCTTTTCTTTTCAGTGAAATACAATTGTCAGGTAGTTGGCTCCGTGTATTTAATGGCGGTGTCTTGCTTTTTTCTGCAAATGGTTTGTTGCTGAAATATTCTACTCCTCCTTTGAATATTTGTAAAATGAACTATGGACTTCAAATTTCGAGAAAATGTCAAAGTATGCCTTGAGGTCAATAAATTACGCATCACACTTCTATGGCTATGGAGTTTTTTAATAATCATGCAGATGCAGGTCATTTATGTTTTCTTTTCTTTTTTCTATGTGAACTACAGTCCCGGAAATTAAGATTTTGACAGTTCCAACTCTCTTGGCATCAACTTCGAGTCCTTTAATCAACACTGGATTAATCTCTTGATGGAAAAAGAGTAATATCGATGGTGGCCTGTGTTGATAAATTTGAATTCCTCTTAAAACTTGATGTAAGAACTAAGAAGACCAAGTTAAACCATTCAATATTGTTTATAGAGGTATGTCATGTTCACTATTGAAAGTCGAAAGTTTTTACCTGGCTAAGAAACTCCTTGTCTGTATCCAAGTAGCCTCCTCGAATGGCCTGCTCTAACTGGCCATCTCCCTTGCAACCAACATTTTGAAGACCTTTGACAATGTTCTTCCCTAAATTTTCAGCAACATAATCGACCGCGGCTCGGCCTCCATGTCCATCTATCACAGCAAAAAATGCCTATAGACAGAATAGAAGAAGCAGGGGTCAAAATCTTTTGAACATAACAAGAATGATCAGCTGAGATTAAGCATCGGGAAAACCCTGAAAAAGGATCGGGCAAAACGAGGAGGAGGGGGGAACTTGAAAGTGTAACACAGAAAACTTGGACTAAAAAAACAGGTCTAGAAACTGAGGAACAATTAATGGAGCAGTTCAAACAGAACTACTGCTACAATGTTTTTGTTATAGTTACAGCTTCTTGATTAATTTATGGAATATGAAATACTCATCACACGCACACACACACGCACGCACGCACGCAAGCACACAGAGAGAGAGAGAGAGAGAGAGAGAGAGAGATCAGATTTAGATCATTACCTGCTTTGCATCTCCCAGGATGTCAATCATGATGCCATATCCATCTTCCATGACCTCTCTCCTTCCTTTCTTACTAGCCAAATAGAAATCTCTCCCTTGAACCTCAAACTCTTTATTCTCCAACTTCCTATCTTCTTGAGCAAGTTCAACTTTTGGACAATACTGTGGCACAACCAGCCTTCCTGGCCTCTTCTTCAGATTGGTAGCGTCATTGTTATGATCTCCTTCTCCAACCTTTATTATTCTCAAAGAATCCGGTCCAGATTTCTTTATCAAGACATCAGAATTAATTCGTGAGCTCTTATCATGCAAACCCTTTTGATGTGCTTCATAGGCCATGGTACCTTCTTGCATGATTTTCTCTTCGTAGTGCAAACCTTTTCTTTTCATGACACAGCTTTGAGTCTGTTGTGAAACATTACCTTCTTGATCATGTACAGGAACTGTTGTTTCTGAAGCTTCTTTAATTAAAGGGGCTTTTATTTCTTCATGAAAAAACTGGCTAACAGTACACGAGAGAGGAGGAGGAGAAGGCAAAGAAGAAGTAAGGCTGAAAGAGCCCATAGAAATGGCCTTTCTTAGTCTTCGAAGGAAGTATAGAGCAAGATATATAAGAGAGAAACCCCATCGAAAATCCTCTAGATCGTTCATTATTTTGACAATACTTTTCTGTGCGCTAGCTTTCATTTTTGTCAAATATTGCATGAGAGTTGTTGAAAAAGAAAAAGAAAAGAGTTGCGGTTCATGCAAAAGAAACACTAAATATTTGGTGATGTATATGATCAGGTGATAATTAACGGGTCAAAGGCGAATGATTCATGCATGGATTGAACAATTGTATTGCAGTTAACGGTTTTCTCCGAGTTCTTGTGTGCTGTAGAAGCAGCAGTATTTGTAAGGAAAGGGCCGAAGATGGCAGCAAATGTTCTTGTTGCCTTTGACACTTTCACAGCCAAGCAAGGAAAGGGCCAAAGAAGGCAGCAATTTTTTTTTTTTTTTTTGCCTTTGACACTTTCACAGCCAAGGAAGGTGTCACACATATACGGCTGAGACTGTGTATATATATATATATATATATATATATATATATATATATATATATATATATTATTTTTTTTAATATCGATAATATACTCCCTACATAAAACTCGAATTTAAAATTTTATTTAAAAAAATTAAGTGACGAGCATGAACCAACAACCGTTGATTCATGATTCAATAGTTACTAAAATGGGAAATGTATAATTGTTTGACTTGGTCAACAAATGGCTATGGGAGGTTTGAGCAGGTCAGGCCGCAGGACAGTGATGAATTTGCTGTGGAGACCTTGTGCTGTGTCAACGTTCTTGTTTTTTGTGTTTGTGTGTTAGCGGAAAATGTCGACAGCTTTTAAGCTACAGATGAACAGAATAATTAACTATTTATAACAGAATCTTTACTGAAACTCATACTATTTTTTTTTTTTGGATTATGACTTGGGATACAATCATCGATGTCAAATCATTAACTTGAAGTAGAACATGGGTGATCGAATTAATTATTTTTACGAAAATGATGTTGCTGTATTTTTTTAATAAAAAATAATATTGATTAATTTGTTTAAGCTTGATTTAGTTTGATTTGTTCAATCAAATTATTAAAAATTTAATTAAATCAACTAAGTTTTACTAGATAAATATTTTATTCGATTCAAATATAAATCAAGTCCGACTCAGGATTTAGATCTTAGATATTCTGAGTAATTTATTGAATCAAGTTGAATATAATAATAATTATTTAAATAAATTGCAACCATTTTTCAAAAACAAATAGGAAGCTAAACTTAATTCACAATTAATGTTTACGAACAGTAGCAACAACAATTATAGAGGATGTTTAGTAGTGTAGTGGCGGTTGTTTTTTAAATTATTTTTTACTTAAAAATATATTAAGATAATATTTTTTTAAAAACATTTTTAACATCGACATATTCACCCAAACGATACAAAAACTAAAAAAAAATTCAAACCAAAAAATACTCAAAATTTGTGAAAACAACGCCTTTTAAATGGCAGCAGGGTCCATGCTTGATGCAAAAGAAGTTGAGCTCCCTATCTAACACATACAGAGGAGACACTCCCAATTGATGTATCATTTGTAAGACTTATCTAGTGATCATGACTAGTTGACCATCACCCTACATTAATACTCTTTGTCACATAGTAAATATTACGCAACTCTTTGAAATTCAAATAAAAATTGATATATATAAAAAAATTGACGTTAACCATACCAAATTCTTTTAAGTGAGGGGTTACTTTGTTATGTGTTTTTCTTTAAAATTTATTCTACACATATTATTAATTGTCTATATTTATTTTTAAGCTTATTCATAATTTATTTTAATAAAAAAATTGAAATCTATCCGCCATAATAGAAAACTTGTCGATAAAGAAAAGTTTTTATTTTCATCCCTAAAAATAAGTGATTTCATCGATTTTTTATGTTAACTTCTAAAAATAGATGATTTTGTATATTGAGAAAAATTTTGACGTTAATCCCTAAAATAAATGATTTTGTAAATTTTAGAATTTTAACGAAAGCTTTGATGCGAATCCCAAAAAATAGAAGATTTCATCGATTTAAGAAAATTTGGATGCTAATCCCTAACAATAAGTGATTTTGTTAATGTATAAAAATTTGCATTAAAATTGATGTTAATCCCTAAAAATAAACAATTTCATCGATTTTTTTATTTCTTTTTTTAAAACAAAAAAATTAATTTCAATAGGGTCTAAGATTAATCTAAAGCACAAAGTTTTAATTAAGCTAATTCTTTCCTAACCAATAAACCTCAGATAAACAAACCGAACCCTGCAAATAAGGCTCCAACTTTTAATATTCATATTCAAAAAAATATACAAAATTTGAATTCAAACATAATTAAAACCTAATAAAATTTAAATGTATATTTCATATATCATCATCTAAAAAGACAAAACACACTTCTAAACCCTAATTCTTCATTCAAATTTTTAATCAAAGAAACATATCAAGTCTAGATCACAACTAAACCCTCGACACATAAATTTTAGATAGTTTTTTCTCTTTTATTTTGACTTATTTTTAAAACACCAGTACTCGAAAACTACTGGACCTCAATTAATTTGATCAATCTGAGTTAGCTTATTAAAAGGTAAAACTTTCCCAATAGTAATATATTTATACGCAACACTTAAATTCAAATTTTTATTTTAAAAAAATAAATGACCAACCGCTTGAAACAATGACGGTAGTTTATGTTTCAATAGTTATTAAAAGATAAAACTTTTTCAATAATGATATATTTTATAAACAAGAATCAAACTTAAAATTTTATTTTAAAAAAAACAAGTGTAGAACTACTCAATCCAACAACCAAGCATTCATGGTTCAACAGTTACTAAAATGGGTAATGTATAATTGTTTGACTTGGTAAAGAAATTGCCTTGGGAGGTTTGAGCAGGTCAGGCCGCTGGAGAGTGATGAATTTGCTGTGGAGATGACGGGTAGTCGGGTACCTCTCTTTCATCATGATTAACTATTTATAATAGAATCTTTACTGAAACTTATACTATTTTTTTTTCTTCTGGATTATGACTTGGCATACAATCATAATTGTCAAATCCTAAACTTGAAGTAGAACATGGGTGATCGAATTAATTATTTTTATGAAAATGATGTTGTTATTTTTTTTAATAAAAAAATATTGATCAATCTGGTTAAGTAGCTTGGTCTAATTTTATTTAATCATTAAAAATTTAATTAAATCAACTAAGTTTTATTAGATAAATATTTTATTCAAATCAACTATAGAACAAATATAACTCAGGTTCTAGATTTTAGATATTTTGAGTAGTTTATTGAATTAAGTCGGATTTAATCATAA